>JACKZZ010003234.1_pt1 | contig 11926 bp, 11 predicted proteins | sample 8027871 | NCBI WGS metagenome assembly JACKZZ01 (sample SAMN15724774, study PRJNA655200) | protist metagenome | isolation source: fluorescence activated cell sorting (FACS) single amplified genomes of... | place: USA: West Boothbay Harbor, Gulf of Maine | collected 2000-07-19
ACCAAGAAATCTTAAACTCATAATTCTTTATTTTTTAATGGTAGTTTTAGTTAAATAAAAAATAAAAATAAAGCTATAACACATTAAACAAAATTTATATTGTACATTTAAAATTAAAATTTCGATATTCTTGTGATAATTCAACCAACTTATACGAAATACGTTTTTGATTATCATCATAAAACGATTCAACATACCCAGTTAATGGGAAATCTTTTCGCAAAGGAAAGCCACGAAAACCATAATCTGTTAAAATACGCCGCAAATCTTCGTTTAAATTAAAGATTACACCAAACATATCATAAACTTCACGCTCCATTCAAGAGCTACCGAAAAAAATAGATGAAATTGAAAGAAGCGAATTCACACTTTTCAATTTACTAATCAAAAAGATACGGCTGTTATAATGAATGCTTAATAAATTATAAACAACTGTAAATCTAAGCTGTTTTCCAGGTAAATCGTAACAAACAAGATCAATCAAATGCCCAAATTGACAATTAGTATGTTTTCGTAAAAAATATAAAATCGGATAAATATTATTTGAATTTACATGTATTTCTAAATCACGATTCTTTACAAAAATAAGATTGAATAAAATCTAAATTATAAATATCTTAAAGAAAAAAATAACTATAGATTTAAATCATCTATTAAACTAAACAAAATTCTTTGAAAATTATTTAGCTTTTTTACTTTAATTATTGATAAAAAAAAAGATTAAAATTATCTAAAATAAAGAATTGTATAAATAACATCAATAATTTTAAGTAATTAACCCACGAGCAATTAAAAAAAAACTCTAAGTTTGCTAAAATTCCTAAAAAATAAAAATTTCTGCATAAGCAAAGATTAAAATAATCATAATATAATACAAATACGCTTTCCAAAAACGTTATTTTTTAATAAATATATATATACATATTATAAGAATATACTAAATAGGTATCAAATTATACTATATAAAAAAACAGTGTAAGTTAATTATGAAATAATAATTAACCAAAAACGACACATTAAATATAAAATGAACTCGTTAAAAAAATCATAGCTGTTATAAATATAAAAAGTGTTAATCTTTACAAATAAGCACTTACTCACTTCTTGAACACCGTTGCCCAAAATATTTTTTAATAAGTTAGAAACTTTTTTTTGAACAAGTCAAGAAGCTACAATAAATTTTCCATTAAAATTAAATAATTTAGACATTGCTAAAAAATTCGACAAAACCGAATAAAAAAAAAAAGCCTAAAATAAAAAGACAAGTATAATTATAAACAAAACCAGTCTGATTTTTCAAAATAAACTTTGTACACTGCAAAACAATATTACTAATGCCAAAAGGTCCACACATTTCTAAAAAACCTTTATCAATCAACTTATAACAAACATTGTAAGCTAGCTGAAAAAAAGGAATACCAATATAGAAATTATAAATTTGGTCAAAAAACCATTTGTTATTTAAAAAGATGTAATAATGAAAAAAGAAGAAAAGATCAATATAATAAATTAACCCTTTATAAAAAATATAAACTAAAAAGATCGCAAACAAGCTCAAAAATGTAGGAACTTGTTTTATGATCAAAGGAATGAATTCCATATACATAACACTTGAATTCTGATAATCAATATATATTGAATTTTGTCAAAAATCTGTTCCAAAATTAATAAACAAATTAAAACAATTATATCCCCCAAAAATACTACCAATAGAAAGGATACAAAGTGGTAAACCTAAAAAAAAAGAACATTCGTGTGCACGAACAATATAAAATTTATAAGAAGCAGTATTAACAATAAACGTTAAATAAATTAGTCGAAAAGAATAAAATGACGTCAAAAAAGCAACAAGAGATCCTAACCAAAAAATAAAACCAGCAACACTATTTGAGTTGTGGGTAGTGGAGTTAGTATCTAACGCTTTCCAATAAGCAACTTCTAAAATTAAATCTTTTGAATAAAATCCAGAAAGGTATGGAAAACCTGCTAACGCTAATGAGCCGATAAGCATCATTGAATATGTAAAAGGTAAAACTTTTCCTAAGCCACCAAGTTTACGCATATCTTGTTCGCCAGACATTGCATGAATAATAGAACCAGCACTTAAAAATAATAAAGCCTTGCGAGTGATAGAGTCTAAAAAGCGTATACTCCCACACAGTAAGCCAAGTGAATTAATTACTTAGTACTTAGCTACCGATTACTAATAAAAAAGAACTAAACTTAATAAATTGTTTTAATCACTAAAAAGTTAAATTTTATATATCTCAGTATTAGTATACAATCAAAAAAGAAGAATAACATTAATCTAAACTATTTTACTTTTTATTATACCGATTTAATATAGTAATATTAAATTGTTGTCTCATTGTGAGATAAAATGTATAGAGTTACTAATTGATATTACTTATATAAATACACTAATGTTAACTAAAAATAGATGTAAATGGCAATAAACAACAAAGTTACAACATATATAAAACTAAACTTCAAAATTATTTATTAATTTTAATTGTTTAAACACTTAACAAAAAAATTTAGATAAAACCAATCAAAATAAAAAATTAATCATAAAAATTTTAATAATAAAAAACAAATATAAACAACTATTCTACTAACATATAAGATATAAACAAAATTAATAATAAACACTCCTAAATATTTTTTACTTAGTCAACTACTAACTATTAGAAATAAAGCCCGACTAAAAAAGTCTAGATAATCATATATAGTAGCCCAAACTTAAAAACACGATAAAATAACGTTTAATCGTAAATTTTACTTCATAGATTAATAAAAATGATTATAAAATATAAAATTAACTAACCCTACTGTGTTACTATAATTTAAAACAGAAAAAATTGCATAAAAATAAATGTCAAAATAGATTACACAAAAAAGCATGATTTATAAGATGAAAAAAACTAACATCATAGCTTGAGAGGCCACAAATAAAAATCATATATAGATATAGAGAACACCCTATCTTACAACCATACATGCAAAAAAATTTAGCATATGGCTCCAACTAGGATTAAAAATGTAAAATCAATATAATAAACACTTTAATACTATACTGAATATAAAAGCAAATTACTAATAATCAGAAATTAAAAAACTAAACCTATTTATAAGTTAGCTTTACCTCTTGTAAAAGATCAAAACTATATCAAAAATAACCTAGTGTAAATACAAAAGATTTTTCAATAATTTGAGAAACCTAACAAATCTACGCAACACTAAGCTAAATAAATATAAAATGACTATACATTTAGAAAACCTATATTAAATAAGTTTAAATATGTATCAAATACTACGCATAAATATATCTTTTGTATAAAAAAGTATAAAAATATTATAGAACTTTAAAAAATAAATAAGCATAAATATTATCGTAAGGATAGTATGACATTTAATTGATTGTTGTATATTTAGTCAGCCATATAAAAAGTATCTAAAAATAATATATATATAAAAGAAATATAAAACTAAACAATGCGATCATTCCACAAAGATTAAACGTTATTGGTAGAGCTTAGAAAAAAAATTTAACAAAAAACGAACAATAAATATAAGTTCGAATTTAATACGTATTATTAAGACCGCACACCCTAATTGACTTGTCGTAGAAAAAGCAATAACTTTTTTTAGATCATTTTGAACTAAACCAATACTCGCTGCAAAAAACGCAGTAACTGCACCAATAATTGTAATAGAAATTAATGTATGAGTTGCAAATTCAAATAAAGGTGAACAACGAATAATCAAAAAAACTCCAGCTGTTTAGCTAATAAGTATTGCTATAAAACCAAATGTGTACATTTCTAAACATTTTGGTTTTTTAAGATAGACTACTCACAAAAATATAAAAAAATATGTTTATGCAATAGAGTAAATTTACTTTACTTAAGGCGATTTTTACTAAAATAAATATTAATATTGTAAATTTACCTCTCATTTCGATAAAATAATCAAAAGAAAAAAAATTTGACTAAAAAAAGGTTAGTTAAAAAAATAAAAACTCAAGATAAAAGCTATAACATACTATTATGTATAAAGAGGTTAAAATACAAAAAAAGGTTCAATCAACATGAATTATATTTATTAAAGTAGAAAATAAAAAGCTAAACTTGATTACGTATAAACCTATAACAAAGAGCAAGTATAAACTAAATCTTAGCCAATAAAATACATACTTACCATAGTAGCCGCATGAATTAAAGCAGACACTGGAGTAGGACTATACTAGATAAAAACCTGTATAAGAAACTGACTAAACACAATAAAATGATGACCAGCTTCAAATGAAAAAAAGTAAACTTTATAGTTAACAAAAAAGTTTGCCCTAAAACATCAAAAAAAGCTCATTGTTAAAGTATAAGAATCATTAAAAAAACTATAAGTTTGATATTGTAAATAATTTAAACAACTTAAAAAACATCATTTATTAAAATACTCTTATTGAATATAAATACTGTTAATCTAAATATTATTAAACTTAACTATAGACTGACGCTACTCACCAAAGGTTCATATAGAGTTAAACTAAATAGGTAAATACATATATTACTAGGCTAGAATATATCGAAGTTTACAATTTAAAGCGTTATTTTTAAAAAGTAATCCATAGACTTAAAGGTTACAAAATAATCAATCTCGATTTAGAATATGATATGAATAATTAAAAATACGTATAAATTAGGTAGATTGTTTTTAGTTATTCAATTTTCAAACACCTTCCATAGCTGATGGCAATCAAGTGTGTAAACCAATTTGAGCTGATTTTCCAATAGAGCCTATAAATAAAAAAGCACAACTAATGCCTAACAAAGGAAGATTATATCCTAGAATATAAATATTTGTAAACTTAAAATAACAAGCAAGTGCAAAAATAACAGAAAAATCTACACTCCTCGTGTAATAATATAAGACTAAGATACCTAGTAATAAACCAAAGTCGCCAATTCGGTTCATAAGAAGAGCTTTTATTGCTGCTTTATTGGCTTCAATTCTAGTAAATCAAAAATTAATTAATAAATAAGAACATAATCCAACACCCTCCCAACCTAAAAAAAGTTGAATAAAATTATCTCCTGTTACAAGAATAAACATAAAAAATGTAAACAATGATAAATAAGACATAAATCGTGGTAAATGAGGATCTTCACCCATGTATCCAATAGAATAAAAATGAACAAGAAACGATACTATTGAAATCATGAGTAACATTGAAGTTGATAATGAATCAAATAAAAAGCTTCAAGAAATTTTTACAACACCAGAAGTTATCCAAGCACCAAAGTCAATAAAATAGATATCATTATTTAATCCAACGTTATAAAAGCCGATAAAAGAAAAGCAAATAACAAAAGCCATTATAGACACTGTAATGATAGCACAACCTTGTTTCCCAATAAATCTACCAAACAAACTAGCAATAAAAAAACCAAAAAAAGGCAAAAAAACAGTCGATAAATACATCATAATCAAAAAAAAATGAATTAGTCACAATTAAAACCTAGTGTTATAATAGATATTAATCCTAGTATATTAGTTCTATAGCTAATAGAACCGATATTAAAAAGTATAATCTCTTAAACAAGTATGATATCTGATCTTATAAAAAATAGAATTTAAATTAAACATTTTATAATAAAAAACACTACTGTAAACTTACTCAGAAGTTAAAAAATACAGTAATACGAAAAGTATTTAGGTATCAAAAAATGATAAAATTAGTCAAACTTTAATGACTGAATAAAAGTAAGCTACTAAAAAAATCTCTATATTTAGTTCTAAAAGTCTATAAATAATTATAAATCCAAAGACAATTTCCTAAAAACACCCAAAAATACATATAATAAAAATAATACTTTATATACAAATAATCAAAAACTATAAATAAGCAAATTATGCAACCGTACACAATATTAAAAATTCTATCAATTTTGACCTTAAACAATGCTAAACAAATTTAAAAATAATTAAATTTTACCTACATAAAAATAAGTTAATAACATAAAAATGTTAAAATTCTAATATCGTTGTTCTGAACAATAAGCCTCTAAAGCTCAATTTTCGATATAAGATAAAATAGGCAATATTATCAAAAAATAAGAAAAATAAAAAAAAGTAGCCATCTGACTTATAGTAACATAAGGCTCTTCGACTAGCTGTGCACCTAATCATAATAGAAGTATAGCGTTATTAATAAACGCTCAAAAAAAAAATTGATATACTTTATTAAATTTAGGACTCTTTATCTTAAATTGCCCAATAAAAGGTAATAATAATAAGACAGCAATAGCTGCACCCATACATAAAACGCCACCTAACTTAATTTATACGTCAGCGAATTAGAAAACTAACCCGCTCGTATTTCAGCACGCAAGTAAGATAATTGCTTATCACTTCGCGCCCCCTAAAAGAAAAAATACGTTACAACTATAATAAACAAATCTCAACTAGTTTTTTAGTATTTACTAAAAAACGCTTACATAGATCACGTTTTTTATGTATTCGAGTGTAACATCTTATGATATTTTGAACAAAGAAACAAAAGTTTTACCATCAACTGTAGTAATCATATTCCCAGGTTTTCCTTTTATTTGCAAATAAGCAAAAATAAGAAAGTTTGGTTCGATCAAAAAATCTTTTGTTAATTCAATATATTTCTTTTTTTTAATCTTTCCACAGATTCATTTATAAACTGTTACGTAATTAAAGATCTGCTTCGCAGATCTTTAATTTTTTATTTATATAGTGAAACTTCAACAAAAGTCCGTAAATATATCGGAAATTTAATAAACAGTTTAGTTGTAAAAAAAATAGATCTATTTTTCTTAGCCAAACTACTCCGAGAGGGAGTCAATGAACATAAAAGAACTTGGACAACGTATATTTTAAGGTAATGATCCCATTTTATAATTTATTGTTTTTTAGAAAAGCACAGGATGATAGTATAAGGGCACGGAAACAATAACCGATAAGGCAATGACTATATGAGCAAGTACTAAAATAAATTATTAGATCTTCACTCTTCAGAACCTTATAGTAAAAAATAAAACTTCTCTAGAATCCACCCACAGTTACTTTGTAACTAATATCAAGAGCCCTCTTCACTTTACATACATAATCAGTACTTTCATTCACCGCAACTCTACCTGCTTTCGGCTCCAAACAAGGCCTACTGGCACCAGGTGTAATGACAACATTCCGAAGAAGTTGGTCTCGATTGGACTGTGAATTGAGGTTTCTTAAACGTATTCTTGCCATCAGAGTCAATTGACTATTGCGTTCAACACCGTTTGGAGGTATACCTAATAGTCTTCTGACAAAAGGTTTGTAGAGTCCTTTAAAAATAACTAATGATGAGATCCCGCACCTTGGTATAGATCTTAAAATCGCATAAAATGTAAGAAGCTGTCAATGAGTATAAAAACTAATTAAGTTTTATTTCCTCTGACCAAAACTATATAAGTACCTTGCAACACGTATAGCTTCTTCTAGTATGTTATAACTAATTAAGTAATGTATAACATTATGTAAAATTGACATTAAGAGATAATAGCTTTATGTTTTATAATACAATCTGTGGTTCAATTTTAAACGTTCAAATATTCTAAAATTGAACATACAAAATGTATAAACTCTATTTCTGCTATAAAAGAAAATTATTGAGACACTATTTTAGTTTTTACAAAAGAGCCTACTAAAAAATATGCCGGAAAAACCCCATTACATTTTATTCGCAATCTTAGAAAGGTAAAGCTGCAGCCAACTACATGCTTCCTAACGAAGAAAGGCTTATCTACAGACGCTTTATTTAAAATATGATTTACCACTTGCTTTTATTAAGCTACAGTTTTCTATGTGAAAGAAAAATTTGGATGAATGCTATGTATCTAAATTCCATACTCGAATTTATTAATCATACACTTTTGATCATAACTTTTTCTATTTTTTTTATAACAAAAACCTAATATAAAATTAAAAAAAGAAAAAAAAAGGATCAAAATATCTGAACTACACTCTACAAATAACAAATGACAAATATTAAAACACCTTAATCAGGGATTTCACAGAATGATATAATTCTACAACTAACAATATTGTAATATCACTAAGTGTAATAAGGGGTGAAGTAATAAAATATAAAACATCTATAGCTAAAAAGATAACATTTCTAAACGTTTTATTTATATGAACAAGATTATAAATTTCTCTACTAATTATAGCGCGTGATAAACTTCCCATTCATATCATTCAGGTACAATATGTGTTGGCGTAACAACAGCATTAGCCCGAATATAATTATCAGGATGACCTAGATAATTTGGTAAAAAAAAAACATAGAAACTAAAAATGCTTATAAGAATAATTAGAAAACCAAAAAGATCTTTATATACAAAATATGGATAAAAACTTACTTTATCCATATTAGCACAAACACCTAAAGGATTAGTAGAACCTTCCAAGTGTAAAAAAGCTAAATGTATAAGGGATACACCTGCTAAAATAAAAGGTAACAAATAATGTAAACTAAATAGTCTATTTAATGTAGCATTATCAATTGAAAAGCCACCTCAAAGTCATTTTGCAATATTCTCACCAATGCCTGGAATAGCTGAAGCTAAGAAGAGAGTGAGGCTAACCTTCTCTTAAAGCCACCTCGTGTATGTTTTCAAACAAGGGGCTACCTAACTATTCATTTAACTTTTATATTTCTAACTGGCTATCTAAACAATATATCCTAAAAAACCAAGAATATATAAACGCGATAGGCCTTTAAAAATATAGCCTAAATAAAGCTTGCTTATGGAAGCATTATATATATAAAGTACTTCTAATTTAAAGTTTTTACAAAAAATTAACTTAGTAGTAAAACTTCTAATAATATTATTTTATAATAGACAATACTTTTTTTACCAATCATTGAAAATAATGAATAGTTTTGTTTCTTTTATCGCAAAGTACACGTAATATAAAAAAATACCACGAGTATATTAAGTAACTTATCTTTGAATTTTATAGAAACTTCCCTTCGCAATGATAATTTTAAACACAGATACTACTTTAATTTGCCATAATATATTATATTTTGCGGTGGTATGAGTGTACCGAATATTGGCTTATAATTTTTCTTACAAATTTTAAAATACTTAGTATGTCACAATGATAGGTACGATTAAGTAGTTAATAAATTAGATACAATCTGATCAAAAAAAAATACCGTATAAACATATTGTTTTGCCTGTTATTCAAAGCCCCTAGGTTTCTAAACTACAAGAGATCCTTTATAGTTTAAGAACTGCTGAATTCACTTTTAACATAATCCTATAATAAGCTGTGCCTAAAAGCTTATTAACATTCGACATTTTCTTCTACGCACATTTGTAATAACAGTTGCACCCCAAAAACTCATTCGTAAGTAAGGATGAAACCTTCTACTTAATAACCCTACAAGATGCTTACAAACCAGAGGGCTAAGACAACAAAGATTTATATCGTAGCATTCAAAAAATAACTATATGTAAATATATAATTACTATTAACCAAATTCCAATAATACTAGTTTTTATATGGGTCCCAACCTTTAAGTATGAATGCTTTTACTTTTATTCCAGGATAATACCTTAAATTAAGTAAAAGTTTTTTAATTTTTTTAGTTAAACCTGTTTTCCATGAACTTCCTTTATATGTTCTAAGAATTATTTATAATTTATTGATAAGAATATTTAATTGTATCATTTTATCTGTAGCAACTAGAAAACCAACTATATTATTGATATTGCGTCCAAAAACTAGTCACCCTATAATTGACTACTTATATGATTCTTAATCATATAGTCAAAAAGCCTTAATAGATTTGATATATTAACAATACTTATCTATTTTGAATGTCGATAATTTTTATATAATGTTACTTGGACTAGAATCCGTCATTATATCTTTATTTAAGTTTATACCAGTCATCGGATTTTTTATACTATCACCTATAAACTTATTCCTTAATTTTATTTTTAATATAACCTTAGTTCTTTATAATAAAGACTAAGTTTAATTAAGTTAATTTAGCTATAAAAACATCTTACACTAGCTCACTGACACTTTAATAAACTGCTATTAAAAGTTCTTCGGCATCTATAAATTTACATAGTATAACTATTTGAGCTGTCTTTAGTCTTTATAAGTGAAGTAATACTTTTTCTAAAGTGTAATCAATATAAGAATAGTTTCCCGCCAAATGAAGCAGTACTCTCTAATATTACCCACCAAATAGGCCTCTTTAGCCTAAGTAGGAAGACATGATTAAGATTGTATTTCATCAACTCATGTACTAACAGACCTATATAATGCTTGAGCCTTTGAATATTTAGCCAATCCCAAGACTTAAATTAGTTTAGAGATATTTCTAACTCTCAACAATGTTATAATTACTACACCCGTACATTTGTCCTCAAGGTAAAACATAACCCATAAATGCTATTCCTAGCATTAAAAAAAAAATAACGACACCAGAATACCAAAGAGCAATATTTCTATATGATTTAAAATATAAACCTCGACCTATATGAATATAAACCATCATAAAAAAAATAGAAGCCCCATTAGAATGCATATATCTAATTAATCAACCATTCTTAACATCGCGACTTATATGCTCAACACTATCAAAAGCTAATAAAACATGCGGTGTATAATGCATAGCTAACAAAATACCGGTTATTATTTGAAATACTAAACATAATCCAGCTAAAGAACCAAAGCCTCACAAATAATTCAAACTTGTAGGAGTGGGGTAATCTATAATATGACTATGCAAAATTGAAATAATTGGTAAATTAATAAGACGCATTCTATATTAATAAATCACATTTTATATTAACCATAATTGGGAACTATTCTAATAGTCTATATTTTTATATGTTATGATAAATTATATTAGAAAGAAGCAAAATATAATACTGGTTAAATCGGTATACTAATGGCGTTCCACAGTAAAATCCTATAGGTATAAAGTATAAAAACTAAGTACATACCTGTCACAGACTGAATATTTATATTGATCCTTCTAGCTATTAAACGTTTTTATGTCGCGGAAGCTTTTATCACTGTGCTTTTTAAATTAGTAAATTTTATTATCACGTAGATAATTGATACAATTATAATTAACTAAATCATATATGAATTGAATACTTCTTTATATAGTACAAGCGTTATGCCATGTATTCTCTAATGTACTATCACTAATAATTAAATAACTTTATTGCGACATTGAGTAAAACCCTAGCTAAAATGTTATCGTGTTTTTTAACTTTATCGAAAAATAGATAAATCAGATTCTTGTTAGAAATATAATTAAATAAGTTCTTAATCAAGTTGAAAAACGAACCGTGCTAGTATTTAATATAAAGGTACTTAAGAAAAAGCACAAATAAATTCGATACTGGATATGGCAGATTATACAAATAATACAATATCTTCTAATAAAAATAATTTAAAGCATTTTTATTTTTGATAATTTATGCCATAAGAAAAAAAACATATAACTTAAAATAAAAAATAGGCTTAGGAGGATTTGAACCAACCATCATTACCGTTATGAGCAGTATATTTTTCCATTTAAACTATAAGCCCTTTTTAAACCAATCAAAAATTAGATATATAAATACTTAAAATTACAATAAATTAATGTGAATAAAGGAGTCGAACCTTTATTTTCGAATCATGAGTCCGATATAATACCTATTGTATTAATCCACAAGCTAATGTTTATTTGTAATAAAAACCTCCCCCCAGAGAGGACTCAAACCCCGAAAATAGTTTTTATTTTCACCTCAAAGCTTTTTTTACAACAACTTATTGTATTAGAAAAAGTTAAAACTTTTATTTACTGTTATGCTATTCAACTCAAAAAACTATA
>JACKZZ010014997.1_pt1 | contig 11924 bp, 5 predicted proteins | sample 8027871 | NCBI WGS metagenome assembly JACKZZ01 (sample SAMN15724774, study PRJNA655200) | protist metagenome | isolation source: fluorescence activated cell sorting (FACS) single amplified genomes of... | place: USA: West Boothbay Harbor, Gulf of Maine | collected 2000-07-19
TACTGCAAAAATGCAACCCCACCAGCTTTTTTATGTCGTGTTATTAATATTACCAGCATTGATAAATGCTGGTTTCAATTGGGGTGCTGGTTGTGAAGGTGGCAATGGGACCTTCCAAGTAAATTTGACTAAGGTTGGTGAGTTAGTAAAAATTGGTAAAATTCCATCAGGAAAATGGAATGTCAGAATTTTTCTTACAGCTCCATCGGATGTAGATGTACAAATATATGATACGGATGACGTGGCTAAGTTTCCAACGGAGGGGAAGGCAGTTGTAGCATGGTGTGCAGATGCAAAAACATGCAATATTGGCACCCTTGGTTCGGAGGAAGGTGCTGGATATGCAAACTATAAAAATATGCGCATTGGGTACTCAGGGTATGGTGGCACAGGGGGAAAGCCAGGCAAAGAGTGGATCTCTATCGAGGGTGTCTCAACAACAAATTTGATGATGAAAGCGTATGCGTTTGAGACGGGAACTGCGGTGATTACATACAGCTTTGACAGAGTCCAAACGTCAAAATGTTTAGGCCTGACACCTTTTACTGGTACTTTTACATTATTTGTACCAAAAAACAATGTTGTTGATATAGGAGAAATACCACCTCATAAAAAAAATTTACAGGTTAATTTGTATTCAACGAAAGATGTGGACATTCAATTGTATGACATTGAGAACAAAACAAAATTTGCTGAAGGAAAAGCAATTATTGGTTATTGTGAAGCCCCAGGCTGCAACAAAGGGTTGCTTGGGAATAATGATGGTACTGCTGAATTCACGTTTTATAAAAATCGAAAGTATGAATATAGTGGTTATTATGGCAAAGATGGAAAAAAAGGCAATGAGTATTTAAGATTAAGCGGGATCTCCAATACCAAACTAGCCATGAAAGCATTTGGTTATGCCTCCGGCGACGCAATTATTACCTATTCCTACTACGAAGATTACAGCTCAGCAGGACCAATACAACCAAACGTAGATTTTATGTATGAAGTAAACCATCGGGATGCATTCACATTAAAATATAGAAACATACCATCTAACTTATTGCTAGTACGCCGAGACTCAACATTTCAATTTTTAATTTCGTCTCCGGAGTATGGTGTAGTAGCAGAGAATGTGAGAATAGAAATAAGTGGGTGGGTAGGGACGTCATATCGTTTTGGATTGGAAACAAGTAGTAACAAGCACGGGTATCTTGTGAAAGAACCCAACCAAGTCATGCTATCCTCTGAAAACTACGAGGTAGAAACAACGCAAGATGGCGCAACACGCGTCTCAGTTCGTGTAAAGCTGTTACCAAATGCACCCATAGGCTGGTATCGCTTAAGCACGTTTGTCAAAGTGAATGATATAGACGCTGTTGCAAATAAAACAAAACGCATTATAGAGTACACATGCAACACAACCATGGCGATCATATTTAACCCTTACGGAAAAAATGATGATGTGAAGCAAACAAAATCAAATAGAGATGAATATGTTGAAAATGAAAAGGGCTTAATATGGCAAGGGCTTTCGGATGATAATACAGCACACGTATGGGATTTTAATCAATATGATTTTAACAATCTAGCAATTTCCTTGGACAGTTTGCGTCGGATGAATATCAACGAGCGTAGCGATGTATCACTCGTATCGCGGCATCTTACATATTCAGTTGGACAAGATATTTGTTACGGAAAATGGGGTGAAGGATCATATACTTCTGGAAGACCTAATGGCGGATATCGTTGCAGCACCAGTAATAAAAAAAATTGTTTTGAACCTGGGCATTGGCAAGGCACCACAGAATTGTTTGACGTTCACCGTCAAGTTAATGGAAAGTCAGTGCAATATTGCCAATGCTTTGTCTATAGTGGTGTATTGACTACAATTGGCCGGTCGTTAGGAATACCAACAAGAACGGTCACTACATTTCAAAGTGCGCACGATACCAACGCGGATCGTGGCATAAGCAAGTTTTATACCATTGATGATGCCACTGGTGTGTTCAACCCAACTGCTATACCAGATGGCGGAGGGCATGATTCTATATGGTCGTTTCATGTATGGAATGAAATGTACTTTAAGCGCCCAATGCTAAATGCTTTTTTAAAATGCTCTAAATGTGCTGATGGCTGGCAAGCAGTGGATGCAACGCCACAAGAATTATCTGTTGGGGGTGACAAAAGCTTACCCCCTGGTGGGGGCTATATGATGGGCCCGGCGTCATTGCAAATGATTAAGAAAAACTTGGATCCCATTTGCAGAAATCAAAGTTACAAATATGGTTGTTTTGATTCCCAATTTGTAATAAGCGAAACCAATGCCAATATCATACTGTATACGAAATCGGCGACAAATACTGGCGACAACAATAATTTTGAACTATACCCAAAAGGCTGTGGTACTACGTATGAGTGTGGTTATAAAAAGGATCCATTCGGCGACGAATTTGGTACTGTTGGGTTACAAATTTCGACCAAGAAAAAGGGTGAAATATCAGCAAAATGTTTAAAAAGCGTAAATGATGATGAACCACGCGACTGCACGGGTGATTTAGACGATATTACAAGCAAATATAAATATAAAGAAGCAAGTGGACCCGGAAAACCAACATCTGTGGCGCTGACAAGACGGAGAAGTTTGAACGTTGGTAATGTTAAATTAAATCTAACACTTTATAACATTAGTGTCGGAATGGCACCAACTGCAAGTGGCCCTGTTATAAATGAGCCAGGCCATCCAGCTTCTAATGTTCTAATTGCTATTACTACGAACAAAGGTGTAGCTGGAAACGAAGCCCCAACTCTCAGTTGCGGGTTAGTTGTTAGTGTTCGAGATTACACATCAAAAGTAATTGCGAAAGTTTATGAGGAAAAAATTGTGGCAAACAACGAAAACAATTGCATATTTCAAGAAGTTAAACGTTCAGAATGGTTAGTATATGCTGCCACGTATCTTGATATTGGCAACAGGAACAAAAATATTTCTGTAGCTATGGATCCGGGCGAAAGAGCGTACGCACTACATTTCGAGGTAACCGCAAGCACCGCCAAAGATGGTGTTGTTTTACTACAAGAGCGCACAAAAGTGATTTGTACCCCATTAATTGGAGCAGGTTCTTTACAATCAAGAATTTTTTGTGATGATAACCGTGGCCAATGGATACGGCCAACAGCTAGATCAAAAAGCCAAATGCACTTGGTACATTTAGATAAATCTATACGTAAAACTGGGTGCCAAAACGCCGGAGTCACAAAATCCTGGGCAAGTTTAGGTGGGCCAGACGATGGTGTATGCCAGCAGAGTAACAATGTAAATGGGTGTTGGGACGGTGGGGACTGTTGTACCTATTCGTGTTTTCAGTTAAATGGTGAATTTAAGGAACTTGGCGACGATGGGAAGTGGAAGTTTTCACATACATGCTTTCAGTTGAACGATACCGTTGATTGTATCGATCCAGTATTTGCTTCATCAAATTTTTCAGCTAGTATGAATCTACAGCTGTTGGATTATACTAGACCAAGTAAACCTGTATATAAAGAGCACGACGACCAAGATAATAATCAATGCGATATAACTGTTGAGATTATTAAGAAATATATAAATACATCTATATCTTCCCCAACGTTCTGCGAATCTTTTTCTAAACATGTATGCAGTAATATTACCTTTGCAAGAACACGAATAGAATGTTCTTCAGAAATTGCAAAATTAATTCCAAACACATGCAACGGAGGTAAAATGCCACGATGTAAACCTCGTACATCACAAAATTGCCAATGCCAGGAAGAATGGTCGTATACAAATACACAATCAACAGTTTTCCAGTTTAAAGGTCACTCTTGTGGTAATCCATTTTTAGGATCGGGCTCAAATTACCATTACAACAATTGGTGCAATATTGTCCCGGGCTCCTGTTTAAATACCCCTACCGGCACTCCTGGAGATGCTTCTACTTATTATGATGGGGAGCAATCTCCACCATCTTGGTGGGACAACTGTGGAAGTGGGGCAGCAGATGCAAATACAGGCAAATTGTTGAATGCCGGAGACGGTCCCAATATGGCATGGGGTGAATCGAGCAAAAAATTAGCTATTCCTATTGCTTATGCCGGAATCGATCATACTATTAGTATGCGAGTTTCAAGCGTCATCAACTTAGACACCATCACTGCTGCGCCGGCAATCGATACAACAACAGGAGTGGCTGTCACTGTTGGAGCAACTACAACTGCACCAGTTGAAATCGTCACAACTTCACCAGCATCAGAAGTAAAAGTTGAGGCAAGTTTTGAGCTAACAACTACACAATTATTAACAGCAACTGAATTAAAAGTACCATCAATGAAATTAGCAATTGCAAAGAATATTGCATACGCCCTTGATGTACCGCCAGAGTCAGTGACTATTTTAGATATATACGAGTGCCCAGGTGATGCAAGATGTTCATTGTCAAGACGTATGCGACGACAGTTATTGCAGGGGGTGCGTATAGTTATTGTATTCGAAGTAAAAGGGTCAGCAACAGTTGCAGCAAAAGCAGAGCAAGGAATTTCTAACGGAAATACATTTGCAACGACCGTACAGTCATCGATGGAAACAAGTATTGCAACAAATCTGGGTAAAAGAATAACAATTGCAGTCGCAGAACCAACACTTACAAACAAAGCAGCGGGCACTACGACGAACCTGCCAGTTAATAATGACAGTGCAAAGAGCAAGACGGGTTTGGGTGCGATACTCTTCCAGTCGATACTGCCCCTAATTGCTGGTATCATATGTCTTACATGTTGCATTGGTGTCATTTGTTATTGTTGTAAAAACACAGAAAAAAGAAAAACACGATGGAAGAAGGAGCAAGAGTTAAAAACATATGCAGTAGCAATGGATAAATAATTTCTAAATTTTTTTTGTTTTTGTTTATTATTGATATTATCATAGTACTACAGTCGATCTGATCTAATAATAAATCTGCAGCATTCGTTTCCCTATCAAACATATATTTTTACTATACTCAAATTGTACTTATTTTTTTTTTTTTTCCCGAGGTTTAATTTTTTTAAAATAATAAAAAGATAAAGAGGGGATAATATGTGCGGATCGAGTATACCCTATACCCATGCTTTTAAAATTTGTACTATTTATAATGGGATTATTTTATTGCGAGGAAAACGGAAAACAATAGAAAAATAGCCACGGTTATAATAATGCAATACTATTAAAAATAACGCGGAACAAGCGTATAATACCAACCATACTACTGGTGGTGGTACATGCGGAATGCGGAAAAAGATGTTGCTTCTCTTTATTTATTGATACATGTGCCTTCACAAGTAAACAACACTCATTAATATATATATATATATACAATTTGGTACTGGAAAGTTTATTTCAATTTAATATATCCCTATCTATATAGTAACATGGCTACAGAGGAAGCATATGACATTCAAAACTTTAAATTGGAAGCAGAAGCAGGTGATAAAAATTATCGAGAGAAACCATTCGATGAACATACCAATATGATTATGAACCCTATGAGAAAGGCTGCGCATGATACATATTCAAAATTTCAATCTACGTCAAATAAAGCACTAAGAAGAGAATCTGTTAAAAAAGTTATTGTGTTTGACGATGGAAGTGCAATTGAATTAGTACCTGCAGTTACACGTGAGGTTAGGGACTGGGAAACAAGAGAAAAAGAATTTATCAGGCGCGAATCGATCCTCTTGCAAAATATCCAAGCTGTCAAAGAGGATAATAATTTTGTATTGCAACAAGCACATAAACACCATACAGAAAAATATATGACCGCCGCGTCAAAACATAAAAAGGTCATTGGCGTAAGTGTTTTCGTAATTTTTGCATTGATCATTGCAACAATAATATTAGCCGTCAATAATGGTGCAAATATTGTGCAACAAATTATTGGTGGAGCTTCAGAAAAAAATGGTACTGTAGTAATCATTGATAAAACTGTTAAAACCTATAATATAATTGCAAACGAATTAAAAGATGCGCTGTTGCAAGAAAATGTGTACAATGGGAAAAGGTTGAGGCGTTTTCGTATGTTGTCAAATATTATAGAAGAATTAGAGACTAGTAAACCGCTGCTATTGCAAGATAAAATAGTTGACTCAATTTATAACTCAGCTGACTAATGGCTTGGGAATTAATGGGTCCACGACAAAGAATGTAGAAGCTATAGGTAAAGGCATATCAAGCCAAGTCAGGCGTCTAGATTATGACAGGAATCGACGAAGACACCTGAACACAGCTAGCTTAGTTAAAAGTGTAAAACTTGTGTCATTAGCCTCACAGGGAACAACATTAGGAATCATAAATACCACGGCATATGCTGTAAGTAATAATAAATCTATGGATATAGGATCTTTGGTTAATTCTATGGCATCTGGATTCATTGAAGGTGCAACTATGGATTTAACGGCGGCTCCGTTGCGAAATGAGAGTGAAATTTTAGATATTTTGGGTGCAGTTGGAGCTGCAAGCATTGATGCAATCGTTTCAAAACCTTTTGACGTCACAATATTGCCATCTGTAACAGATTTGATTGTTGAAATTGCTGGTGGATCCACGAAAGGTTTAGCGGCAGCGAGTAGTACCATTTCTAGCTCAACAATATTACAAGGTGTTAAAACAATATCATCAAATATTGTGAAAAAAACCTTACTTATTAGAGACTCTGTGAGCCTAGAAAACGTATTGGAAAAGCTTGGGACAAAAATGGCAAATCAATTTCATAGAATATTGACTTCAAAGAAAACTAATGAGCAGAAGTATGTCTCCAGAGAGGCACTGTTTCAACAAGCTTGTACAGGTGCCATGACATCAATATTGGATGTTGTCGATACTATAAATGCGCCATCAGTAGCTGCTGGTATATCAAAATTATCGTATTCATTTTCTAAGGCAGCAGTATCAATGGATATTTCGAGTAACACAAGTAATTTTGATGATTTAAGCCAAGTATTAAGTACATTAGCGTATACAATATCAAGCTTTATTCCTGAGATTGTTAATAGAAATAATAATACATCAATAAGCAAATTGATGGAATTTACGACAGTATCAGTAACAAAAAGTTTAGCTTTCAGCAATGTTAACTCATCCTCACTAAAATCTGTCATAAGTGGTGTTTGTGGTTCGGCTGTATCGGGAATTAAAACAAGAGAGTTATTAGCAGATAGTGTGCATGCTGCGCGAAATGGCTGTAAACAAGGTGTTAAATTTGTTTCAACGGCAAAACAACTAACTGCAGACTTTGAAGCAGATGCAGAACGAGGTATTATTAACAATGTTCTTTGGGATACTTTGAAGGTTTAAGCGGTGGAAATCTTGTTCTTGATTTTCAAAATAAACTAGAATTGCTAGAAGAAAATGATCATGAAATAATTGTAACAGCAACACCCAGTATATTTTCAAGTTCTGGAAGTACATCATGTGAATTATATGTTACTATACCATCTCTGCGAAAGATTAGTTTAAAATCATCAAGTGTAACAAACTCTACTTTAAAAGTAAGACTGGCGGAGGATTTAAATGGTGAAAGTATATGTAAGTTAGTATGCAGTGATAACCTACTCGTTAACGGTGCGAACGGGGCTACGGGCGGCATCAGCTTTGTAATGACAACGTCAAGAGATACAATTACGTCAACTGCAAAATATATTGTTGTCCGTAATTCAGTTACAAACGCTAGCTTAAATTGGATAAATGGTTCCGATCCAATGATGACAGGAGATTACCCCGGCTCACTACTAATACGATTTACAATTACAAGAGCTCTTTCAAGAAATAACTTCATTTTTATAAATTCATCGCAAGGTACAACAATCCTTCGCGTGCAACGTTGGTAAATTTTAATATTGTAACAACGAATGATTTCCAATCAACATTATCTCCTTTACCAGGGTATAATATCAATTATGAACCTTACAAAGTAATCTTGCATAGTATTGGGCGTGAGGGTGGTACGAAATATGCCGGCTATGATAACGGGGACTTAGTTGTTCGACTTTCACCATTAAGTAAGCTTGTTGGTGGTGGAAGCGATAAGATACTAATTGAGAGCAAAGTATATAATCTATTTCTACCACCAAATTTAACAGCAGCCGCGTCCAATAGTAGTGATGTAATTGATAGCTACAATAGTTGCCAATTGCAAAATGAAGTTCCAGCAAATAAGAATACTATCAACAATAGTGTTACTGTAAGTGATATTGTAAATCGCGCAATTTTTGATTCAAATGGTAAATTATTAACGATTGTGCTATTAGGTACAAATGAGACGGTTCAAATCGATAGTCTGACAAACTTAGTATTAACATGTAATAGGAAAAGAATTAAAAACCACCTTTGTCCAGCTGATGTTGAATTCGATGTGAAAACAAATAGAGATTATGAGATTGCGACTGCGTATGAGGGCAACAATATGTACAAAATACAAGCAGATTCAGAATGTGTAAAATTAAGGTGTGGTTTGGTGAAGGATAATGATGATGTTTAAAAGGGTATAAGAATACTGTATATTATTATAATTATATACATGACTATTGGCGGCATAACATTTGAACGTTTTACCACTTTTTACCATAATAATACGCACACCACATTACCATTATGAAATTATTATTATTATTTTTATTATTATTTTTTATTATTATTTTTTTCTTATTATTATTACCTGGTATGCACGTATTATTATTATTATATTATTTATTTATTATTATTATTTATTACTACACTTTCTTCTTCTTGTTTTTTTGGGTTCTGACAATACAAGCGAACACACGTTTTGTAATCTCTACTCTATGCACAGCCATTATTTTTAGAGATTAAGATACGTTAGGACTTATTTGTATATTATGCCATTAGCAAGTCAACGTAGGAACAGTGAAGGGAGATTAAGCAAGCCTGTGATACAAAGTTATCCTCCGGAGTTATTTCATTTGCCCATTTCGCGTGACCGTACGAAAACGTTTCGCTCATGGAAGAAAACAACCAGTAGCACTAGTAATATTAATAGAAATAATTTTTATCATAAAGGGCGTAACTCTCGGCCGGCTCAAGCTCAAAAAAGGGGTGGTTACATAAAGTCTTCGCCAAATATATTAATTGGGGCAAGACCGCATAGCGCTGGAAAAGCACGGTCAAGGAGACGTATACAAAGTGCAACAATACGCAGACGTAAATTATACAACAAAGAGACTAACAGATATGTAGAAAATAATAATGTAAAACACAGTTTAAAACACCATCAAATCAAACCAACCAAGTTCATATCTCATGCTATTAGAGAAGCATCGTCACGCGAAAAATCGGCGAAACATATGGAACATACTTTAACGTTCCATGAACAAGAAGTAGAAGTACGCCCTACATCAGGTCACCGCGGTGGCCTCCGAAATGGTCAATATTATTTTCTTGCTGCCTATGAAAGTCGCTTACGTGGCGAATATCACGAAGCTATTAAACACTACACGAGCGCATTAGCATATTATAAACAAGATGTTAGGGCTTTACTAAATCGTGGGTACTGTTTATCGCGTATTGGCAGAATAGAGCGTGCTGTTTTTGACTTTCAACGTGTTGCTGAGATAAATCCAACCATGCCTTTTGGGTATTACAATTTGGGCGTAGCGCAACAAAAGTTACACAATATACCTGAGTCAATTAATGCACTAAGTAAAGCTTTGGAATGTTTTGAACAGTTGCCGCATGATCAGGATCATACATGGAAAGGCTTAAAGGAGCGAGATGCCTTTATAAAGTCAAATTTGCCATTGCATGCGTCGGTTATTCTAACTAGAGCAATGTCATATCGTTTAAATAATCAATTTTTTGAGGCGTCCAGAGATTATGCAAAATTGGAAACGCTAAAGGAAAAACACGGTGTCAAAGTAATTTCGAAAATATTAAATCATAAAGGAAATGGTGATACTGAGTTTTACTCCACTGGACCTGTGTATGGTCCACGGGAAAAAAGTATTAATTATGAGGAAAAATCTATTGGGATAGATCAATTAAAGAAGGAAGGTGATTTAAGCCATTTATCTGAATATTTTCAAGAAGCATTAAAAAGTCTGCAGAAACCTGGTGTACATAGGGATAATCGGGATTTAAAAGTATTACAAGATTTAACTATCAATGTTCCAGTTTTCAAAAAGTTGTCCAAAGAAAATCATAAAAAACTATGTACAAAAATGATGTGTGTATCTTTAACCGATGGCGATGTTTTGTTTGATCAAGGGGAAGAAGGGCGCTTATTTTATGTAATTGTTGTTGGTAAAATATCATTACACATGCAATCAAGGCATCATCGCATTAGTACTGAACGAGAGTATAATGATGCAGAAGTAAATCTGCAACCCCAACGACAAGTTGATCATGATTCTACATGCGATGACGAAACAAAACCAAACGACAAGCGTGATAATTTATCTTCGAACAATAGTAATTATAAAAGAGAAATAGATATGACATGGGAAACGTTATGGAAAAATGTATTGCTTGGTGAAAAGAGGATTAAAAAGTTTACACACAAAGATGAACAAGAAATGGTTTATGTAACAACATTGCATATCGGCGATTCATTTGGTGAATTGGCATTAACAGAAAATGCACCAAGACGTGCAACATGTGTTTCAAGTGGGAAAAGCATTTTATTAACTGTTGGAAAGGATGATTTTGATTCGATCTTAAAGCGACAGCATGAAGAAGAAATAGAGAAAACATGGAAATTCTTGAAGAATGTTGATTTATTACGAAGTATTGGCGACAAAGATTTAAAGTCATTAGCCGGTATTGTTGAAAGAGAACATCATAATTGCGATTCTATTATATTGGCTGAAGGACAAGAGTATTATAATTTAAGAATAATACGGACCGGTAAATGTCGAGTGGTTAAAAATTTATCAATAAGAGATAACCATGCCATACACGAGCAGGTAGAAAGTCTGACTAAGGAAACTCCATTTGCAGGGAAGCTAAAACGGAAACGTCAACAAAGGCGGCGTACTGTAGAAAATTTATCTTTAGTATCATCAAGACATAGTCAAGGCAATAAATATTCTGTTTCACGTGAAGATGATTTAACGTGGGAAGTACGACGGGCAGATGCAGTAAAAGATCATTTAAAACTCTCAATGGCAAAAAAAAATTGGAACTCCTCTCGGCATGATGCTCACCATCCTGATTCTGCTCAAGCTCTTGAAATAGGTAAAATACACAACAATGGTGGCGCTGGAATTTACAAATCTAAAAGCAAAACCACAAAAAATGTTCAAAAAGTAATCAACGAGCCTATTGATTTGTGTACATTGTTTCCAGGTGATACTATTGGGGAGGAAAATATATTAGGCGTCGAGGATCCGGATACTGGTCACGTTGTTCATGTTAGAAGAAAAACGAGTGCCTCGATTGTTGCTGATACACAAGTAGAGGTATTGATCATTAAGAAAGTTGATTTATTTCGAAGAACTAATTTTTCTATTCGTAGTAAAATGAGAAAGAATGTTAAATCTAAATCTGGTAAATCCCACACTTCAGTTTTAGAAGATCCAGCAGAATATGTAAAAAGAAAAGAGGCTTGGGAAAAATATCGAACAAATTTGTTAAAGGATTTAAATGAAGCCCATTTACAAAGAGCAGTTATCCATGGGAGATAGGTACCAAGGTATTATGTTACGCTCGTATGTTGGTAATATTTTATCTAGTCTAATCATGTACATATATATACGAGTATGTATAAATGGTATCTTACTCATTTAATTTTAAAATAAAATTTTATATCTGTGTGTGATTATAATACAGGTTATTTTTGTATTCCAGAGAGGATTCTGCGAGTTTTTATAAACTGTCATTTGAGATAACTTTTATTTCAGTAAAATAATATATATAAAAAAAGAATTAAAAT
>JACKZZ010020108.1_pt1 | contig 11913 bp, 7 predicted proteins | sample 8027871 | NCBI WGS metagenome assembly JACKZZ01 (sample SAMN15724774, study PRJNA655200) | protist metagenome | isolation source: fluorescence activated cell sorting (FACS) single amplified genomes of... | place: USA: West Boothbay Harbor, Gulf of Maine | collected 2000-07-19
TTAAAATTAAAATAAACAATTGTGACAAAAGATATTAAACACAAAGCTACAACTTTTTCCTCATCATAAGCAAATATGAATTGAGATAAAAAAATAATAGTTGAAAATAACACAATGTTTTGTTGGTATTTAGAATACATAAAACAGTTTTTCATCATATTTTGTAAAAAATTAACCTTAGAGAAGTTTCCAATTATTGAAAAAAAATATTACTCAGAAAAGGTAAATAATCATTTTTTTTTTTCAGTAGTATTTGCAAAAAGTCGTTCAAGTATAGCACGTTTATCATTTCAATTAACCATTTGATCAGCCAATCCGTCTAGTAGTGTAAAATATTCAATCAAATTGTGATAATAATTTGCAGGAGTATTACATTTACAATGGAAAAGTCTTTTAAAATAACTTAATTTTGTTAAATGCATATGTAGATTAGCATAATAAAGATCGTCTAGATCTCCAGTAATACCAGCAAACGTAAATCGTCGCATACCTCAATCTAATTCTATTATAAAGTCAAATAATGCAGCTCTTTCTGCAATTCTTTCTACTCTATTTCCAAGATCTAAATGAGAATCTACCAAACCTTTAAATATTTTTTTTTCTAATTCAGAATAAGATTTTCAAAAGTGACGACAAAAAGCTGGAGTGTTAAAAAAATCACTGTATGCCATGTTTTTATATTTTTCTATCTTGTCGTCCGATTCGAAACTTCTTCAAAGAGTACCTCGTTCAACTGAAAATTCTTGTACGTAGGTTCGCAAGTCTTGTATTCTATATGCTAAAATATCATTTAAATTAACTAAAGGAGAAATATACTTAGAGTCAACATATAATTTACTAAAGACATTAGGTTCAAAAAAATTATCTATGGAATCAACATCTCAAGGTTCAAAAGAATAAACGGCTTCTAAAATGAATAATGGATTATTAGTAGCGGGATCTCTAATAAGTGTGTCGCCTCTAGCAAAGAATCGATAACGAAGAGTCTGACCTAACAGATTAAAAAAATTTTTTATATTTAGATTTTCAAATTGAGCTCTGAGTTTTTTATTATTTCTTAAAGTAATTACAGGTAATTCACCCCTTACAAAATGATGCTTTCGAATAAATTGTTCAGCATCAGATACCCCAAGGCGCTGCTCTAACAGAGACTTATAAAGATAATAAGACATTGCAGCTATTCTATCGTGAACTTCTCAAGAATATTCCTTATTTGAAGTATGCTTATTATAAGTTCTAGGATATAATCCTGACATAAAACGAGTAAAAAAAATATTTGAAAATATTTGCCATGATTGCACAAAGTCATATTTTCCATCGAATTCTGACTTAACAAGGTTTTCTACTGCTTTGCCAAATATATTGTGTTTTCGGATTAAATTTGTACGTCAACCTAAATGAGCTGGCATTTTAGAAATTTCTCTAAAAAAAACGCTATCTGAATCTATGTAATGTGCGAATTTATAATAAAGTAGATTAGTAAAGTAATTATCATTATAAATTACGAAAGAGTGAGGTGACATCTTACAATCCAAACCTCTAAGAGAACCTCACTGAGCAAAATTTGTGTATAATTTGTCTAATTTTTCTCTTACTTGTTCCATCGAATCAGCAGTAACAGTTTCCATAGAGGGTAATACGGATTGTCAATTGTTGGTAATTACACAAATATCATTTTCTTCACGCAAACATTTAGCTTCAGCACTTAAATCTAAATTATAACAAATAACATCGAGAGGTTTAAACCCTTCCGAAGGGTTTGATAAAAAACTTTCACAATGTCGCATACTTGGGTCAGAAGTTAATCTTTGTGGAAGACCTTCTCACTTTTCTGCTATAGGAAAATGTTTACCCATTACAAAAAGTTTATAAAATAAAGTTCTACGCTTCTCCATTTCTGTACCATTTTCTGCCTTATCTATGCTATGAACACTGCTAACATCAAATAGCAACCCTTTATAATAAGGATAATCATAAAATCGTAAAATACCTTCAAAAACTTGATCAATAGAGCCATCAATATTAGGACATCAATTAAAAAATTGTGCTAATCATAATAGTTCGTCTCCAAGACAAGAATATCCATATTCATTTCATAAGGAAACAAAAGAGGAGGTACCCGGAACTTTTTCGTTAAGTATGGAATCTCTTAGAGAATTTCTTAGACGTTCTATTCTTTCTACTTCTCGCATATCTGGATCTAAGTCGTCAGATCCGCTATGACTATCTAATTGTTTATGAGGTTCTGACTGTGGTTCAAGAGAATGTTCAAATAACGACTCTGCAGTTACAGGTTTTGGCTGTGATTCAAAAGAACCTACGAATAACGACTCTGCAGTTACAAGTTTTGGCTGTGATTCAAAAGAACGTTCAAATAACGACTCTACAGTTACAGGTTTTGGCTGTGGTTTAAAGGAACGTTGAAATAATTCATCTGACGAGTCTTCAACTACAGCTTTTGGCTCTGGTTCAAAAGAACGTTGAAATCCTTCATCATCTACCGGAGACGACGGGTCTACTTGAGATGAGACAATAATATTTTCTTCTTCAGAAACTGATTCCTCAGCATCCTCATCATCCTCATAGTTTTCTTGAGGAAAACTTTTCACAGAAGATTTATTACTTAAATTTTCTGGTTCTAATGGAATATGTTGTTCTTCCTTATCAAAATTATCTATAGTTATTTCATCTAACTCAATATCAGGAGATCTTAAATCAGATTCATTTTCCTTTACTACAATATATGAGATGAATGAATTTTCATCTTCGGAAGAATCTTCATGTTCCGAAAGAGGAACATCTATTGAATAAAATTTGTTTATATCTGAATTTAATTCTCAATCATTTACTTTTTCCAATAAATGATTTTTATATGCAATCATACTTTTAAGATTATGCAATCGTAAAATATTTGTATCATTACTAACATCATTAGAAGTCAAATACGAAAATCTATTTTCTTTTTTTTGTAAATAACTTTTTAAAAGATTTATACTAACATATGGAACTCTTAATTCCTCTTCAACCTTTTTAGTATAATTATGACCTAATTCATTAATTCCATCTATAATTGGTGAATTTTCTCGCCTATTCTTCTTTATTTTTTCATATATAGAAAGTAAATCATCACAATTTTTTAAACTTTGAAGATAAATTTTCTGTAATAAATGCAAGGAATCTTTTTTTTTTAAATGATGTTTATTACCAATTCTAATACTAGGCCAAAGCATATTTGCTAGATTTTCAAGCCTACTTGTATTATTTAAATACATTGAAGGATTTGCAGAAATATCATTTACGATAGACTTATATTTGTATAAATCGTTAACCACCCTAAAAACCCATAAATAATAAGGGTTTATTTCTTCATCGGGATCATCAGTGACTAAATATAACTTTAAAAGTCTAATTAAATAATCTTCAGAATTTAAATTAGGAAATACATTTCTTCTATTTACCTCATTAATGTTAATATTACCAATTAAACTTCTTTTTTGGTATAGTAGAGAACTGTTTTCAAGAAAATACTGAAATAACATAGGATAATGTTGTTCCAAATTGTATAATTTGTATCATTGTTGCGCAATACTTTTAGTATGAGGACGCATAAGAATACGTTTTCAAAGTTTGGGTTCGAGTCTTGGTAATTCACTTAAAGTACTTTTCACATCATCATTTGATCCTACAGTAAAATACGAATACCCTGTATACGCAGTAGAAATTCTAGGTAAATAATTATCGTCTTTATCGTTTCAGTACAAATTTTTAAGTGCATTTCTTACTGAAAATACACGATTATACATATGAGGTGTACTAGTATACGACCATCGAACACGATTAATTCACTCACGTAGACTGAAATGTCGTCAACGTGAATATATTTCTCGACGAATAATTCTAGGACTTTTAAAAAGTTTTCGGATTCTGTAAAATCGCGATCTTTGTCTAAGTTTAGTCCTTAAATCATGAAGTACAGCAGTCTTAAGAGTCTTTCAATATAAGATATCTGGTCCAGACCCAGGTGTCCTACTTCCTCATTTGACACCTCCATTAGGATAAGTTAAAAAATTATATGGCAATTTAAACACATAGCCTAACTTTTCTCACTTACTCTTTCTACGAGAGAAATGCTCTATAATTTTTTTATTCAAATCAGGTAACTGTTTATTAAAAGGTAAGTTATTTAAATATAAATTCTTTTTTTTAGGAACATAAAATTTGTTACCATTAACAAATATTTCTTTATATAATTGTTTATGATATTGTTTATAATCTCTAAAAAAAGATAGAACCTGTTGTTCTGCTGTCATTCGTTTTCTTTTAGACGTATTTAAATGAGTTTTAGAAATATGATCAAAATGAACTTCATAAGATTCTTTATTGTTTCATTGTTTTCTAAGAACGTCATTATAAAATCTCCTTCTTTGTCCTCCATTAGCCTCTTTATGTAATGTTCAAGAAAGATCTAACATTTCTGCTTCCGCTACAATAGGAAAATGTTCTATTATATCATCTAATTTCAATTCTTGAAAATAATCACATAAATCATCTGTTACTTCCTCAAATTGACGTAACTTCCACATATTAGGTTTAGAGAGAGAAGAAAATAATTTTTCTATTTTCAAAGGGACATTTTTCTGATGTATCATTCTAATGTAATTTACTCACTCCCTATCAAAACGATTATCTATGCGTTTAGGTAAAATACCATTTACTTCAATATTATTTAAAATAAATCTTAAAAAGCCCGGAGAAAATAATCGTAATTGTGGAAGAAGAAAAAATTCTTCCGAAGTAAATTTCCCTTGTAATAAATTAAAAAGAACTTTCAAAGAACCATCATCATTTTCCGAGCTACGAAGTCAGTTCTTTTTTCTTTTTAATAAAGAAGGAATTTTATCATAGTTTTCTAAAGGAACTACACGTTTAGTTACTTCTAATTTAACCGATTTATCCTTAGACTTTTTATTTAAACTTTTAGATGTATTACCTTTCGCAATAGCATCCCGTCATCAAAAACCACGTTCTAGATAATGTTGATACAGATGTGGTTGTGTTCCTTCGCGAGCATTAGTTCTGAATGAATCACATTCTTTTGCAAATTTAAAACATTGAGCTAATAATTCTAAAGTATAATCTTTATCATAAGATAAAGAAGGATTATATAAATTTTCTAAAAATTTATTATAATTAAGGCCTTTTTTAAATTTTTCATATTTTTTACTTTCTAATCAATCATGAGTTCCCCATCTTATATAATAAGGATTAACAACTTTCACAGCAGTAAAAGAAAAATTATCTCAATTTTTTTTAATATAAGGATCAATACCCTGTTGTCGCATTAATCGTTTTTTAATTTTAATAAAAGAAAAATTAGAAGCTTCAGTTAATGGATTCTTTTGATTAAAATTAAATCAATTATAAACTTTATAAGTACTTATTCTATCAAGTGGGCGGACAGGTCGTTTAGTATTATTATTAAAAAACTTTATTCTAGGAAAAAAATCAGCTAATCTAAATAAAGAACCTCGAATAAAAGATAATAAATCACTATACTCATGGTATTTTTTTCCATAATAAGTAATTTTGGCAGAAAAAAGATTAATTTTACTTAAAAGTTGCCCATTTGTATCTAAAAGAGCCATAAACCCCGGATATTTAAGGATATAAAAATGTCTATAATCTCCACTATTGTACAGTAAATTATTATTAACACTTTCCGCAAATCGTATAGTTTCAAAGGTTTGTATCAACCTTGCACTATGTATCATATCATTTACATTAAATCCGATTTGTGGAGGTTTAGGCAATAATTGTAAAATTTCCGGTAATGAAAGATATCCAGTCATTATTATCGATAAAGCTAAACTAGACTCTTCATTTACTAAACTCAAAAAACGTATGGCTTCATCGTCAACGAACTCTGAAATGTTACTTAATCGATAAGGTAGAATATCAACCATAATCTTATATAAATCATGTGTTTCACCTGTAGATAACACTTTTTCTCAGAGCATTCTAGGGATAGAACTTCCATTTTCATATCAATATCCAAAAGTTGAGGGATATCTATCATCCAGATATTGATATTCTTGGGTTTTTAAGGTATTATTAAAATTTACCATATTTATTTAATTAATTGGATACTTTTAACTACTTGCTTATTAATTTGATCCATTAAATTTTGTTTTTGATTTTTAAAACTTTGATTTAATGTTAAAATAATAGCTCCTATCATTGCTACAAGTAATACCATTCCAGCTAATAAAAAAGAATAGATATATTTTACAAAAAGCAAATAAGAAATATACTCTATATTCTGGAAAAAAAAATTAAGAAAAATATAAAAATTATCAAAATATTGAAATTTAAAATAAAGATGAAAATAAGAGTCAATTGAAAATACACTATTTCAATTGAAATTCGAAGGCAACAAATCTGAACTTATTAAATATAATACCTGAAAAAAAAATATTAATACTATAAAAAGTGCAATTGGTAAGTATTTAACTATTTTTTCATTTAATTCAACTACTTTTATATTTAGCATCATGATTACGAATAAAAATAAAACGGCAATAGCCCCTACGTATACTACAAGAAACAACATTGCAATAAATTCTGCTCCTAAAACTAATAGTAAAATAGTACCTGTAATAAAACACATAACTAAATTTAAAATAGAATGAATTGGGTTTTTACTAAGTATTACATTTACTCCAAAAAAATTTAATATTATTATTAATATAGTCATATATATTTTTTTCTTATCAACTACTTTTAGTAAATCCTGTTGTAGAACCTAATGAAATGAATTTCTTGAATTCACTTTTTGAAGTTAGTGTATATTTAATTATAGCTCTAGGATAATTTGTTATCAAACATCGAGAATTAATTTGTGACATATAATTATTATTAAAAGATTTTTGAAATTTTAGCATAGTTTTAAATTTTGTATTTAAAGATATATTTTGGTTCATAGAGATATATTTGATAGAAAATTTTTTGAATCTAAAAGATCTTAAACTACTTCGTTTAAGCCTGTCTTTATATATTAAATATTTGTTCATATTTTATGTTTACATTTTTAGAGGGTATAGCCAAGTGGTAAGGCAACGGTTTTTGAGACCGCGATACGCAGGTTCGAATCCTGCTACCCTAATATTTGGAATGTTAGAGCAATACTAGAATTTAAAATAACGAAAGCTAATGACAAAGGTAAAAATACCTTTCAACCTAAACGCATCAATTGATCATAACGAAAACGTGGAAATGTTGTACGCACTCATACAAAAGAAAATAATAATAATATTAATTTTATACCTACCCAAAATATAGCGGGAATATACTTAACATTTATAAATAAACTATTTCAACCTCCGAAAAAAAAAACAAGAGTCAAAAAACACATTAAAATGATATTAATGTTTTCTCCTAAAAAAAATTGAGCAAAACCCATAGCAGAATATTCAACAAAATATCCGGCAACTAATTCTGCTTCAGCTTCAGGTAAATCGAAAGGAGGTCTGTTCGTTTCCGCTAAAGCAGATAAATAAAACAATAAAAATAACGGAAACATTGGAAATAAATATCAAACAACTTCTTGTGCCAAAATGATTTTAGATAAATTTAAAGAATTAGCAGCCATTAAAACACTAATAACTATTAAACCAATAGAAACTTCATAAGAGATCATTTGAGCTGTAGCACGTAGAGTCCCTAAAAAAGCATATCTTGAATTACTAGACCAACCAGACATTATAATACCATACACACCCAATGCGGAAATTGAAAATAAATAAAGAACACCAACATTTATATCAGAATACACAGAATACAATTTAAAAGGTATTACAGCTCAGCCCATAAAACTTAAAAAAATTGTTAAAATGGGCGCAATAACAAATATTATTTGATTTGCACGGCTAGGCAATATTGTTTCTTTTAATAATAATTTTAAACCATCTGCAAAGGGTTGTAACATACCAAAAAATCCAACAACATTAGGCCCTCTACGACGTTGAATTGCCGCCATAATTTTTCTTTCAAATAAAGTCAAAAAAGCAACTGCTAACAACACAGGAACAATTATTAATATCGATTTAAGTAAATTTATAAGAATAAAAACATAACCAATTTCTTGTAGAAAATTGGTTTTAATCATATAAATAATGAAAAAAAATACTGGTAATAAAAAGAGAATTAAATTTGTCAAATAGTTCTTAGTACTGATTATTTTCATATATAATTATATTTGTTATTGTAAAAGGTCTTTGAGCTGTTTTGCATAATTTTTGATGCTCTTAAGGTAGAGTCAGTTAAGTAATAATTTGTTAAACTTTGAGTATAATTCTTATTTTTAAATAAAAAACATTTAGAAGGTTTACGAGGTACAGATAAAGATAATTTTTTGTATTTGTTTGTAAATAAATATAAACTACTTTTGTTAGCTTTAACATTAAAACAATATTTAAACAATATATGTATTGTGTCCCTATTATTTTTAACATTATCTAAAGTGCAAGGTAAGCTACTTGTTTTTTGTTTTAAACCAAAACAATTTATAAATTGATCTGATTCCTCTATAAAATTTGTTGTTGGTAAAATATAATTAATATCGTTTATATGGATGTCATTTTGACTTCCTTGAAAAACTGTGATTCGTGAATTTATCTTATTGTTAAATAAAAATTTTAAATTTTTTAATTTTTTTTTTTTTTTTTTTCATAAGCATTTAACCCTACTAGAGAAGAACTAATTTGACCTGGATATTCTGATAAAAGGTTAACTTTAATTGAAACCCCATTAATATTTGAAAATGGTATAGATGCATTTGTTATATCATTTTTGGATATCAATAAATTAACATAAGCAGGATTTATTTTTTTAATTAAAGGACAAATTTTATGTTTTCCTTTAAAAATGTTAACCAAAGATTTAACATTTTGTGAAATATTTTTCATATAAATAGTAGTGTTATACGAAGATCCTATAGAAAATACGTGAACGTTTGTGTTTTTAGAATACTTACGAAAGTATAGATTAAGAATAGGATTCTCTAGCCTTAAATTTATATTGTTCAAAATATAAATAATAGGGGGTTTAAAGGTCTTTTTTTTTTTAATTATATTAATTTCAAAAAAATCATTAAATAAATTGTTAGTATTTACATTTATGTTTACACTTGATATTTTGTTTAATGTTTTTTTCAATAAAAAACTTTGTTCTATACCCATATAAGCACCCGTAAACACTTCTATATGATTAATATTATTTTCTTTTAAATCAGATTTTAATTTACTAATAATAGTTTTTCAGCTGCTTTGAATAAAATTACTTCCACTTTTATGTAAAGGAGTTATATAACGTCAACGATTTAAACCGTCAAAAGCAAATCGAGCTTTATCAGTTATCCATTCTTCATTTATATTTTCATTTAAAGAAGGTCTAATTCGTAAAATTTCGGATCCTTTATAACTAATTTTAATATTGCTACATAAACTATCATATAGGTCTAACGTTTCTATATGTTTTAGTTCTCATGGACGGCTCTTAAATGAATAGGGTTTGGATGTAAGAGCCCCTATCTTTATAATTAATGTCTTTCTCATAATATATTTTCTATATAAGTTATTACTGGTATAATTATTGTTAAATAAGCAAAATAGAAAAATGTTGCAAATTGTCCTATTTCATAAAAAGGTGTTTCAATACTTTTACCACCTATTCACCCTAATATTAAACAGTTTGAAAAAAAAAATCAAAACATAACTTTATGTATACTTCTGAAAGCTGTACTTCTTATTTTTGAAGTTGAGTAAAAGGGTAATGCTAACAATATTAAAATAGCAGCTAATAACAATATTACGCCGCCACCTTTACTAGGGACAGATCTTAAAATTGCATAAAAAGGTAAAAAATATCATTCAGGCACAATGTGTGTTGGTGTAACCATTGGATTTGCTTTAATGTAATTATCTGTGTGTCCTAAAAGATTTGGGGCATAAAATAAAAAAGTAGAAAAAAATAATCAAAATAATACTACACCGTAAAGATCTTTAATAGTAAAGTACGGAGTGAATTGTATTATATCGAAAATTTTTACACCAACAGGATTATTAGATTTTACTTCATGTAAAATTAAAATGTGACCAATTACTAAAGCTAGTAATATAAAAGGAAACAAATAATGTAAACTAAAAAATCTGTTTAATGTAGGTCCTCCTACAGAATAACCCCCTCATAATCAATATACAATATAATCTCCCACAAACGGTATAGCAGATGCTAAATTAGTTATAACAGTTGCAGCTCAAAAACTCATTTGACCTCAAGGTAATACATAACCCATAAAAGCAGTCAAAATCATTATCAATAGAATAATAACCCCACTACACCATAAAAATTCCCTTGGATACATGTATGACCCATAATATAGACCTCTGAAAATGTGTACATAAACTACTAAAAAAAACATAGAGGCCCCGTTAGCATGTAAATAACGAATTAATCATCCATAATTAACATCTCTCATTATATGTTCAACACTATTAAAAGCCAGGTCAGGGGACGCAACATAATGCATTGCTAGAAAAATACCTGTAACAATTTGCAATGCTAAACAAAATATAGCTAATGAACCAAAATTTCAAAAATAAGTTAGAATAGCAGGTGCCTTATAGCTAACTGCTGTATGGTAAACAAATTCTAATAGAGGGTGTTTTTTTACTACTCTCATTGTTTATTTTATTTGTTTATCAAAAATCCGATTTTTACACACAAAGTTTATATGATTATGCTCATTTTGATGTGCATGTTTACTTTTTTACATAAGTAGAAAAGATTACTATATATTTATATATATGAATAAATTAAACGTTGAACAAGAACTTTATAATTTAGTCATAAAAAAGAAAATTTACCAAAAAAGTGACATTGGAGAAGTGTTATCAGTTAAAGATGGTGTTGCAACAGTTTATGGTTTAAATAATGTAAAAGCCGGTGAAGTAGTTGAATTTATAGAAAGTAAAATCAAAGGTTTAGCATTAAATTTAAATGTAAATACCATCCAAACTGTTATTTTCGGTAATGATCGTGTTATTAAAGCAGGTGATAAAGTAAAAGCAACTAAAAACTTATTACAATTTCCTGTTAGTACTCAACTGTTAGGTAGAATTGTAGATCCTTTAGGTAACGTGTTAGATGGGAAAAATCCAATTAACACAAAAAATTTTGTTTCTATAGAAACAAAAGCACCAGGTATAATACCTAGAAAAAGTGTTTTTGAGCCCATGCAAACAGGTGTTAAGTGTGTAGATAGTTTAGTACCTATAGGTAGAGGGCAACGAGAACTTATCATTGGAGATAGACAGACAGGAAAGACTACAATAGCCATAGATGCCATAATTAATCAAAAAAAAAATAATTATAATCCAGAAACCCATGTTCACTGTATTTATGTAGCAATTGGTCAAAAAAGATCTACTGTTGCGCAAATAGCAGAAACTTTAAGAGTAAATGGCGCATTAGATTACACTACTATAGTTGCAGCAACGGCTTCGGAATCTGCTACTTTACAATTTTTAGCACCATATTCGGGATGTGCTTTAGGGGAATATTATATGACTCGAGGGGCTGCTGCTTTAATTATTTATGATGATTTAAGTAAGCATGCTGTAGCTTACAGACAAATGTCATTACTTCTTAGAAGATCTCCAGGGCGTGAAGCTTATCCAGGAGACGTTTTTTATTTGCATAGTAGATTACTAGAGCGAGCTGTTAAATTTAATGAAAATTTTTGTTATGCGGGATCTTTAACGGCGTTACCTGTTATCGAAACACAAGCTGGAGACGTTTCAGCTTATATACCAACTAACGTAATTTCTATTACTGATGGTCAAATATTCCTAGAAA
>JACKZZ010004668.1_pt1 | contig 11887 bp, 3 predicted proteins | sample 8027871 | NCBI WGS metagenome assembly JACKZZ01 (sample SAMN15724774, study PRJNA655200) | protist metagenome | isolation source: fluorescence activated cell sorting (FACS) single amplified genomes of... | place: USA: West Boothbay Harbor, Gulf of Maine | collected 2000-07-19
AAAGGCTGTATAATTGGATAGTCTAATATATAAATAAAAGGTAAATAAATAATACAGAGAAGAAGAGTGTATTTAAAAAAGAAACAAAAAAAAAATTCAAAAAATGAAGAATGAAAAAAAATTGATAAAATAATAATACATAGAAATAACAGTAGTCATGTGTGTATGTTTTTAAAACCAGAAGAAAGATCGATTTTCATATTTATCTTTCGTAGTTCGTAGTCGTCCTCGTTGGGTTTTGATCGGGGTTGGAATTAGGGTTGGGGCCTTTCTTTCTTCATGAGAATAATTGAATTCGATAATATTTTATTTATTATTATTTTTTAAATAATGTACCGGTAGACGACTACGAGGACTGAAGAACTGTAATAAATTATTATAATAATAATTATTTTTTTTTTATTTAAACAAAAAAAACTCAACAACTCACTGTGCTGTTTGTAGTACAGTACTACAACGATGATGAGTAGAATAACGACGAACAACCGTAGTATTTATTTATTTTTTTGAAAAAAAAACAATTATTATTATTATTATTTTAAATACTCTATTATCGTACTACTGTCCTCGTAATAGTCGTCGTGTAAATAAAATATTAGTTTATTGTGATGTAATGAAAAATGAACAGCCATGCCTCATCTTCTCGAAATTTGATTCAAACTAATACCGACCTTCGTCAATTCTTGTATTTCAAATTGGAGAGGGAACAACAGGAGCTTGCAAATAGACCAGTAGCACGCCGTCTGACAGCGGTCGTAACACTCAACATGGCGACTTTGTCCGTCGAGAAGGAAAAGCTGAACGTTGCGAAGCCTTTTGCGTTTCACAACGGTGATGGGGAAGCAGCAGTCTTTGACGTGATAGGTGCCATAAAAAAATGGCGGATAACGTCGCAAGAATCGTCATCGGCATGGGTTGAAAATAGTGGTAGTGAAGACGCTTTTAGACTAGGCAATTGCGCCGGGAAAAATTTTCGCGTCTTCGTGAGAGTTCGACCAGTCCTTTGTGAGTTGGAACGTGAGACTCAAAAGAATTTCTCATCCTTGAGCGTTTTCCACCCATTTGTATTTTTGCACAAGCAGGCAGAGCGGCTTGGAATGCCCGTGCAAAAGCTTTCGACTGCACCTCATAGATTCGACGGCGCGTTTGGTGGGCAAGATAAAAACGAGGCCCTGTACGATGCGTGCGCACGCCCGTTGGTGTCCGGTCTTCTGAACCGGGAAGGGTGCTTCGATTCAACCCTTATAGCTTTCGGCCAAACCGGTGCAGGGAAAACTTTTACCATTACGGGTATTCAGGAAAAGTGCATTCACGAAGTGTGCAACAATAAGGATAAGGATAGCACAGTTTCTGTTGCATTTTTTGAAAATCGCGGCACCAAAGTGCACGATTTGCTGGCGTCAAAGCAGGAATTGGAGGTCCTCGAAAGCGCGGACGGTGGCATCCATGTAAATAAATTGTCCTGGCACTCCATATCGACTGGAAGCGATGCGCTCGCTTATCTGGCAGATGGTTCTTCTCTTCGATCCACGCACGCTACGATCAACAACCCGGAATCTTCGAGGTCGCACTCGTTCTTTGTCATTAGGGTCACTGGCGGCGATGGAAACGTTCGGACTTTGACGCTGGTTGACCTTGCCGGAAGTGAAAGAAAACGAGACGTAAGGAACCATTCCCAAGAGCGAATTGCTGAAATGCAAGAAATCAACTGGTCCCTGGGGACCCTGAAACAGTGCATATCTGATATGCTTGTCCGCGAAACCATTGATCCTAAAAAGCACGTAAATTTTCGGAATTCCAAGCTTACGCTCCTCTTGAAAGGGGTATTCACAAACCCTGAACAGCAATCCGTCTTCATTGGCTGTTTAGCTCCTCTGTCGGCCAGCAGTCTTCATAGCCGAAACACGTTAGCTTACATGAGGCAGCTGGTCAGCTTGGACTCCTCGCTGAATGGTCGTGTCGCCTCTGCGAAGGACTTGGAGAATGGGCTGCAAATGTTCTACTTGGAGTACTGCCCAGCGAAAGCCAACATTGAGGCTGTCCGTGGAGTTCTTGGACGCTTTAAGGGAAGGGAGCGGGAGTTGTACAATGGCATAAAGAGAAAGTACCGATCAGCGCCTGACATTTTATTGAACGCGCCAGGCATGCAACTCGTGAACAGAGCGGAGAACCCGCTGTGCTGGAGGCGACAGGAAATGCGAAAGTTTCTCGAAAAGGACCTAGAAGGCGGTAAATACAAGGAGTACGCAGAATGCTTGAATGTCAGCGGGAAGCAGTTTTACTCGTTCACAGTTGCCGACGTCATCAGGAGGTGTGGTGGTGGGTCCAAATGTGCAGCCTTCAACGATCCGGATCACGCCTTGCACGATAAAGCCGATTCTGTGAAGACGGAGAACGGCGATGATCTGCACCAACAGAGAGCAGGGCACGAGACAAACGCAAGGGCAATTTACGAAGCCTTTCGGTTGAAAAAAAAGGCCTTTGGTAAATAAAATTAGAACAGTGTCGATCGAAAAATTACATCAAAATTTTGTTGAAAAAACAGCTATTGGTAATTAGCGCTGATCACATATTTTGAGTTCTGACGCTAGAAGAAGAAGCAGGAAGTAATTGTTTCAATCAACTATATATATATCTTAACCCTGATAATTACAATTAATATTATTATTGGCCTTTGTGTTGTATGTACGTATATATTTTAGAACGACTAATTCATTTTACTCTACTGTATATAATTGGAATTATACTTCAATTTATTTAAACTGAATATACATACTGTAGCAATGTAATAGCAAGGACAAAAAAATAAAATATTTATTCTAAGAACAAAAATATATTTTTAATAAATAAAATACAAAAAAATCTGTTTTTGTCGTTTAATTTTACTTGTTATTTACTTGTTTAGCTAGTCTCTACGTATTTACGACTTTTTCCTAAGATCCTCCTCCGGATTATTAGTCGTCTAACTAAACTATCATCAAATTTTGCTACAGGTACTACCATGTAAATACCGTCGAATGAATGAATAGATAATTTCTCTGTTCTGGTCCTCGTTGCCTCACTCAGCACTCAGCCTTATTCCTACTGTACGTACTCCATGTACCGATATAATAGCTTTTATGATGATGGCCTAATAGCTACTATATAATAAAGTTAGAGTACGAGGAGTTGTACGAGGTAGGAATTGAGTAGTAAAAATAAACTATTAGACCTCGTTTTAGACCGACTAGAAGATGTTGTATTTATTTGACTAATCTGGTTGTAGTACGTTGTTTTTTTTTATATATTATTTTTTTCTTCTAGACTAGTAGTTCTCAGTGTGTTTTTAATGAAACAAACCGAGAGGAGTATGTAAATTATAATGGCGAGAAAGAATTTTAATTAGAATAGTACAAACAGAAGACTAAATTATATAGTGTGCGACTGGATACTTGGATTGATCCATTAATAACATTGTTCGTTTCAGTACTGGTTTGAACCAACCGACTGGACGATCAAATTCTCTTGAAAGAAAGGAACGCGAAAAGGCCCAACGAGCTGGTGCAATACTAAGCTTCGAACAAGCGAAAAGTGCACCGAGCTGGGATACAACGAAGCCACGGTCGTTTTGAGAAAGCACTATTGCGACCCCAATTTTAGCCTTGGCATTTTCATTTTCATCGTCTATTGTTTTGTTCGTTTTGCCATGGGTGGGAATCATAATTATAAAGATGAAAAGAATATATTCTTTTTTATCCCCGTCGTGGCTATATTCGTTGTTCAGTTGGGGATTAACGTGTTATTATGGGCGAGGGGGGTGGTTGTTCGTTCGACGCGAATGTCTATGGATGGGATAGAACGGTATTTGAACGCTTCTGTCGCAACATCCCACCTTCTTCCCTTATATATTTACGTTCTGAGGTTTTCATTGGCTATCTATTTCATCCAATTAGTTTGTTATGTACTATTTAACCAGGTACATATCATACTCGTTGTCGAGATTTGTGTTAGGGAAGTTCTTAATTTCCTACAGTATCTGGCGTGGGATTTTGCATTCTTCGTTTTCTTGCAGGCTGGTATCGGTCCAAAGTCACTTTCTAGTGCCTTAAAAAAAAGCATTTGTATATTTATCATTAGTATTCTTGTTGTTGAGGTGCCTGAATTGTTAGAATGGGCCGACACTCATAATATTGCTGGTGCGTATTTAGCCGGGATCAGGACTCTGCTCTTGGGCGCAGCAAGGTTCAAACTTTGTTCACGCTTTCGTAAGAAAAGGGTTTCGTTTGACGTCTTTGGGACCCCATACATGGTCTTCGAGATTGCCGAATGCGCGTCGGGACTGATGCGCTACCACGGCAAAATGCCGCTTACACAGGTTGTTGGCGTAATTCGTATTATAAGAGCGATTGTTATGCCGCTGGCATTGTACAACGCTTTTTTGGTGGACACAACATACTGGATACCTCAAGACGACGATGAGGATGCGGGGTGCACTTTAAACTGTTGTTCGCAGGGGCCGGGGCGTACCATGTCGGGGGATATTCGTATCCCCCTGAAAGGCCTGCAGTTAAGGACCAGCCTTATAGGGACACTAAACAAGGGCCTCGAAACCCTGGATGAAGAGTTTGTTACTACGATATACCACGCAGAGCTATCCCTTCCCGCGTCCAAAATAATTGGAATGGGGGGGACTGCCAGGGTGTTTCACGGGAAATGGATCGACGAGGAGGTTGCGATAAAGTTGCTTTTTATGCCTGACATCACGCGGACCACTGTACAGACGTTCTTCCAGGAGGCTTCTATTCTTGGGATGCTGGGCGAGCACCCGAACATTGTCCAGTTAAAAGGGGTCTCAGTTGCCCCCCCATCCCTCTGCCATGTTATGGAGCTCTGCGACGGTAACCTGATGGACCTTATTCGGGAGAGACAGGCCGGGTACACGTCGAACCCCGGCACACGCCAGGTGGCCCCAGTCGGCCACTTTACTCCTTGGTTTCTCTCTCTCGCGATACAATGCGCTCGATCTTTGGATTTCGTTCACGACAGCAGAGGTCACTTGCCAATTGTTCACCGTGACATTAAATCTCCAAATTTTTTGTTCAAGCGAACTGTGTCCCATAGCACAAACTTGGTGGCACCTGTAACTATTAAACTGACCGACATGGACCTTGCCTCTTACAGCGAAGGGGATAGCGCCGAGAAAGGCTTTTGTGGCACTGTTCAGTGGGCCGCACCGGAAGTGCTCCGACGAGAGACCTCTGGTAATGAAGCCTGCGACGTGTTCTCCCTAACAGTCGTCCTCTGGGAATTGTTAACTTTGTCTCCCCCCTTTTCTGGGTTGCGAGTGGGGGAGGTGTTAAAGTTTGTCGCCGAAGGCGGGAGATTGCCAACACCGACCGAGATCCCATCGGGGATGACGGCGATTTTTCAAAAGGGGTGGGCCGAGAATCCGGCAGATCGGCCTAGTGCCAATGAGATGCTGGCAAATTTAATTGGGCTGATTGAAGACCAACATGAACGCAGGGCGGCGCAGTTGTACGGTCTTGTTCTGCTTGTATTTGGCAGGACCAATGGGCAGCGGATTTCGAGGAAAAATGAAAAGCGTGAGCGCGGGCCACAATCATACTCCGTTTCAGGCAGCAACATGGTAAACTTTTTAAATGTTTGCCTAACTTTTCACCCGGTGCTGCACAAGGAAATGACTAGGGACGAAATCGTTCAAGTCTGCCAGGAATGCCTAGAGAACCGTCTTATCACGCCAGATCTTGCATCCTTTTGTAAGGAGATTGCTGGAAATTTGTCCAGGTCGTTTAAAGGTGGAAAATTATCCAGGTCGTTTAAAGGTGGAAAATTGTCCCGCTCGTTACCATCAGTTGGAAAATCGTCCAACTCGTTCACAAAGTCTCTTTCTAAAGAGGATGCCCCTATCATATCCCCTGCACAGTTCAACTTACGGCAGCACTACATCGTCGGCAAGGCGATTGCTTGGTAAGAGACTGCACGAGAGGGAGAGAGGGCAAATTTATATTTTACGAGTACGAAATAATTTTCCTCGTTGAATGCTCTTTTAAGAAAAGAGAAAAAAACCTTGGATACCAATAATTCAGTTAACAAAATCCATATAACAAAAAATTATTGGCTGTTTTATTTAATTTTAATGCAAATTTTACGACTTTTTAAATGGAATAACCGTGCGTGTTTTATGAAAATCCTCCGATATCTCTCTGATTTAACTGTTTTCTTTTCTTCTTTTTAATGTAACAATCTAAACCGTCTTTAAATACGCCGTAAACACACACTCTACCTTGAGCAGCGGTGAAATTCGGGGGTAACTCAAATCAAAATTTTCTGGGGTACCTTTCACGTACCCCATACTGGTGTACCATTTGTCCAGCCAGGCTTTTACGGGGTGAATGTACGCCGCCGGAGTCAAAAGCTCAAGTCTCATGTGTTTGCAGCTTGCAACTGATTTGCAGTGGACTTCTGCAGCATGGACTAACATTTTCCCTAAACCCCTCCGGAGAAACTTTTCGGCAACGCACAGCATGCCGAGCTCGCCGATATTTTCTTCAAAAAATGGGTTTACAAAAATGCTTCCGGCAACTTCTACCGACGAGCGCGCAATTAGAATTTCACCTCTTTTGAGGTGAGCTGCCATTTCGCCCAACGTTGTTCTCTTAGCGTTACCTTTCCACATCCCCTCTTCCCCCCTGCTATAAGCCATGTTTACAATTTCCACCAACGTGCCGACTACACCAGCGTCCTCTGCATCTTCAGAAGACGAAACGGACACGGTGAATTCTTCAACAGACGACATCGGAGCCTGCTTTGGGGAAACGTGCCGCGCTCTTTTCAACTGAAAGAAAACGGCTTTGTACAGAAAGAATTTCAGTCACGCACAAATTGCAAAGTAGGAACAAGACGCCGACCGGGTTCGGTACCGGTACCAGGTACCGTACCGGTACCGTACCGCACCACCGAACGGGCAAACTGGCAATTGGCTACTTAATATACCGAGATATTAAAATACCTATTATTATTTCACATCATTTAGAGAACGAACTCTGCTGCATGCTGCAGCTGCAGACCGACTATCTATTATTTGTGAACTTCATTTGTAATCGGATAGTAATAGTAGTAGTAAGAGGAGTACAGCATCAGAAAAAAGTGGTATATACTTAAATAACAGCCAATTTTCTTGTTTTTATGTACATGACGAAAGAGAAGACGCACATGTTTTTTACGTTTTTTGTTCTCACCTGGGATCAACAACGTTGCCCCGAACGACCCTGGGGGATTCGTGCACACTGGTTCTATTGCCTGCTGGAGGCTGGGGCCCCTCATTTCGCATTCGAACATCTCTCCGAGCTGTCTGCCGGGGCGTGTACAGGGTCTTTCCAGGTGGCGCGGCAGATATGGCCTTTCTCCAATCCCAAGTTCGTTCTCCGCTCCCTGGGTTGTAGTAATACACCATGTTGGTCTTTGGATCAGTGGCCGCAAACCATCCAGGCAGCAGGCTAAACTGTTGGGAATTCTGAGCGAGAGGATTGCCTCCTTGCTGAACCCCTGGTTCAGGGTTGTATTGTGCGGCATTTGAAGTCTGCAACGACAGGCTCGGCTGTATGGTGTGGGATGGTTGACGACCCGCTCGATCTGGCATTTTGGCCTTCTTTTTAATCTTTTCTCGCTGCGATCGCTGGTATTGCTGGTAACTGGATCGAGACATGGACATCGTGTCATCTTTCATTACCACAGACTGAGAGTACGGTCCAGGCGGTAGCATGTCCTGTTTTCGCTGTTTTCTAGTCCGTTTCGGGCGTCCCCTGTCCGCCGCAACACTGACTTCCCCTTGGGTGCGTGTGAGAGACTTGGAGCTCATGACAAAATCCTCAAAGGCTTCGTAGTCGACTCGCAGTCGGGCAAGATCGCCCCCCGACAATTTATGCCTCTTTTCTGCGGAGTCGATACCATAGAGCTCAGCTAGTATGATCTTATTGAATTCTCTAGGTCCAAGCCCTTCCGGCAAAATTTGTTGAAAATGGTGCCAAATTTCGTGGGGTTCCAGTGTTCCGTTCCGATCCAAATCAAACTTTTGAAAAATGTACTTTAGATCAGTCCCCGACTCCATGGCCATGTTCACGATTGCCCGCTTGATCCACGCGGAGGGCGAGTTTTTCGTCACGGTCCGTTTCGCCACTTGATGGTAGGTCTTCTTGCCAAGGTACTGCAGTGGACCACCGAGAGTGTTGCCACGGCCTCGTGGGCCTTCCGCCATACCAAACCCTACGGGATACGCAAATGTGCCTTTGCCAAAGGCTTGCAGTGTCCTCCGTATTTCTGCGGTATCGTCCGAAGCAATGTTTATGTGCCATATCAACGACTCCAAACACTCTTGCGGAGACAGTGCTGCAACGAAGTCTCCCACCCGTTTTTTGGCAATCCCTTTTTGCGCCGCAGCTGCCTTTTTCACTGCGCCATCTTCGTAGCCCCCGTTCACCTCCAGCTCGTGCTCGTATGCGAGATCGTAGGCTTCTTTCGCGGCCGGGGAGCTCATTTCGCGCTCTACGTTGTCGGGGCAACGGCGCAGCCGTGGCATCGCTTTTACAGCAAGATCCATTAAATACAAAACCAATTCCTCGGGACGCACCAGGCCATTCACCTGGTCCAAGTGCCTGCCCTTCATCTTCCGCTTGACACGCTTGCGAAAGATGTTGCGCGCTTCATCAATCGTTATTGGCAACGCCCCGACCTCTGTCAACCGAGGGACACTGCTGCTTCCCACAACGCTGCGATCTTCAATCCACTCGACGCGAACGAATTGGGCATGGGGGAGTTGGCGAGTCCTATCGCTATCTTGGTTCCACACACGGCCGTGCTGCCGAATCGCGTGGTGCTTCATCCCGAGCTCGTCCAAGTGAACGTACACCCTTGTTCGCGGGGCCACGAGCCGAAGATCGTGCGCCATATTCTGAGCATTTGTCCAGCTGCACGACTGGCTGGCCCGTTTGTGCCGCTCGAACGTCATGTTGGTGTCATACTCTTGGTGGTGATTGGCATTGCAAGCGTACTGGAACAACATCTTTACCCCCTTTCCATATTTACCCATGATGTTGTCGACTACCTGCTTTTCGTAGTCGTTCCCGTACTTTACATCCCCGTACTTTTTTGTCATTTCAAGATCGTCGGGGTGGTGCTGGCCTATCCACATCTTTTGCGCATGGGCGCTAGCCTTCAAGCTTTTCTTCAGGGTGGGCACTTCTTCATCGACTCCCTCGGCGTCGAAGAGGAGTTTTATTATGCTCTCTTGCGTAATGGCGCCAGACATAGTTTTATCTAACCGCGGAATAATATTTTTTTCAAAGTCCTCTTTGGGCAACACACTGCCCATCTGATTGCCGTTCAGCACCCAGTTGACGACGATCCATATATCATCGTAGTAATACGCCCAACTTTTCCTGTCGGCAGTACGAAACTTTCTTTGGCACTTGTTGGCCATGACAGATTTCAATTTACGCTCAGTGACCTTGTTCTTTACCACAAAGTGGCGCAGAATGTCCACGCTGGACATGCCACTCATCACGTACTCCAAACGTTTCGTCTGGTACTTTGGCCCAGTGTTGTTGGCCGGCCGACTTTCATGGAAGTGGCCTCTATAGTCTTTCACGACAGGGGTTTCGCCAGTTGCGAACGTAAATCCCTTTCCTTTGGACTGGATTCGTTTATGGAAGCTTTCCTGGCCGCAGCCTATCCGCAGCAAAACCGACTCGAAGATTGCAGGAGCCGTGGTTGCCTCTTTTGCAATTTCGACCATATCTTTTGCCACGGCTTCTCGAACTCGAAGGCCTCTGGAAATACGACGTCGTACCAAAAAACCCCGCACCAGCGTCTGTATTGGTATCGAAGCGTCCCAGTGCAGTGCCCTTTTCTTCCTGTATACGTAACCCCTTGCCATTGCCTGTATGTACACAGCCGCTTCATCCTTTTCCATGACTGGGACTTCAAATTTTATCACCTCAATGCAGGACGCTGGAAACGCGCCATAGTAATGGGGGTCCTCGTCCCCTAGGCGTTTCCGATTCAGGCTAATGAGCTCCCCCTTCATCCACGTGTTTTCCGGAACGCGGAAGCCTTTGTTTCGTCCTCTAGCGTCGCCCCGCCACTGCGAAAGCCGGTTCCAAATCCCATCCTCGCGGATTTCTTCTAAGTGCACAAGGTCGCCTTCCACGAGCGGCAGCTTCTTTGTGCGCGCATGCCGGTGTTCAAACGAGAGACAGTAGGTTTTGAAATCTTGAAACGTTACAATGGAACTATCTGTCGACATTGCAGAGAAACACCAGCGGTACGATGCTGGTTTAAGTAGGGTCGAAAACGCCAGTGACGACTCTTTAACAAGCTCTATGTCTTCTTCGGAAGCGTTCATGTTGAAGTCCAACAAAGACCTTAGAGTGAAGCCGACCCCCTGGACTCCGCCCTGGCAATTTGCAATGGTTTTGAAAGCTCTTTTGGCGGCGGCAATTTTCTGAACCCGGATGCCGAAGGACTTAACAGCCAAATTTTCTGTCGCGATCTCAAAACGCGCCAGGTGCTCTTGAATGGCGTCGAATTCTTCGCAAAACTTGCAAAGGTTCGAATACGTCAACCCCTCGCTCTCGTCATCGATGAGCACATCGATTGCGTCATCGTGCAAGGAAATATCAGACATCAAGTCCAGGGCGTCCGATGCGCGCTTCATCAGCGCCACCGTCTCCGAGTCGCCGAGGCTGTACGCAATATCTTTCCTTGTCACAATGTTCTCCGACGCCCTTTCTTGGAACTTTGAGATTACCAGCCGAAGGTCTCGTCTACGCGTCGTCTTTCTCTCGTTCCGCTGCGTTACCATCTTCTCCAGCAAATCTTCTGCCTTCTCCGCCTCGAAGGACTGTATGTAGGTGTTAAACTCGTGAAACGTAAAGTATTTCTCGTTCTGGGTCTCGATGCTTTCGAATGCGTCCTCGTACGTCTGCGGGTGAAGCAAGGGCGCCAAGGCAGCGGACGCATGGATCAGTTTCTGCGCTACCCCGTCATTTTGGATTGCTTTCAGAAGCATCTTTTTTTCAACCTTTCCCGTCCGCTTTGTATCCAGTTCGTCGAACAGAGCATGTATCTCCTCGTCCCTTTTCTGCAAGGTTTGCACCAGCTTGTTTGTGTCGCGATAAGAATCTGGCGACATCGCAACGTTCAACGCCAGCGATTCGGCACCGACGGGGCAAGTGTAATTGTGCATAATTTTGGCCGTGATCAAGTGGTGCCGGGTGGTGCGAAACAGGTGCTCCTGGGTCCCCCCCTGGCTCCTCTGCCGCCGTTTACGCATCTCCAACGCGCTGGTCCAAATGTTTGCCTGGGTGTCTACGATGGAACGAAACCCGACGTCGCGCTGTTCGTCCCACGGTCTCCCCTTCCGCCTGTTTGCCGGCGCCACGCTGGCTTCCTTGAACGCTTCCATGGCGTCCGTGGACCAAAGGTTCCGCTCCAGGTTGGATGGGGTGACTTCCAGCCTTCGAAACCCAAGAATGCAGATCCGTGCAAAGCACCGAACAAACCCCTCTACGTCCATGTCTTCTAATCTCAATTGGTCCTCGCGCAGGCCGTTGCGCTCTTTCTTTCGCTGCCATCGCCGCACGATGATCTTTACCTCCTCTGTGGAGACGGGGAGATTTCCATGTTTGCAGAAGGCGGGCAAGCATCCGAGCCGAATCCAGCGCAGGGCCGTCGGGGAGTAGAACTCCATCGTTCTCGAGTTTTGCTTAGCAATCAGATCAAAATCTTTTAGCAAATTGAGGAGCCCGTCCAGCGACATGCGGTCCGTCTCCCGCTTTTCATCGTCAAAGGTCAATTTCGTGATGTGCTTTGTCTTGTGGCCATGAATGTG
>JACKZZ010009241.1_pt1 | contig 11887 bp, 12 predicted proteins | sample 8027871 | NCBI WGS metagenome assembly JACKZZ01 (sample SAMN15724774, study PRJNA655200) | protist metagenome | isolation source: fluorescence activated cell sorting (FACS) single amplified genomes of... | place: USA: West Boothbay Harbor, Gulf of Maine | collected 2000-07-19
GGCGGCGATACTCAAAACGTGCCGTACTGCCGCTGCGCATCCTTCGCACCCCGCAGTCAGTGGCCTTGACTGGAATCGAAGGAAAATGTTCAACGCAACGCCACATCTCAACGGTTACGAGGCCCATACTGAGGTTTCCGAGGCAATGAGAGTGAATCACCGCGTCAACGACATAGTGCCAGAATGAAGAAATGCACCGACGCTTCATACCACCGCGCTAAGTGCTCCATCCCTTTAGCGAGCCTATCGGCGATAGGCTCTTTTTCCTATGTGGTGAGCGGTAGCTTCGCTCTCACAAACCGCTCGTGGGACCAGCCCACAAAAGAGCACCGAAGCCTTTTTTTTTCCGCAGGACTGTAGCAGCTTCCTGCCCTATACGCTTAGCCACCTCTAAACTAACGCTACCAACCGGAATTACGGTTGCAACTACGGAAGAAAACGGAAGAAACCATTAGCAGGTCTTAAGTCGTAGTCTATCACAGCTAAGCCTACGATGTCGCTCCTCTCGTTGCTTCTTGTGTCCCTTTTCGGGGTGGTGTTGGGGTCGGAATCCAAACTCAGCAGCTGTTCATGCGGATGTTGTGCCACTGAGGCTGCAGAAGGTGAAGTTATCTCGGAGGTTTTCACCCGCGGCGGGGACCTAGAGATCTCGTGCGCGGTTCAGGTACCGGAACCGGAAGCCAACCGGGAAACCACCTCGTTCCTTTCGAGTGCGAGCACCTCTCAGAGGGAGAATCAGTAAGTAGTGTAGAAGCGGATGGAAATGCACACTGTGAATGCAAAATGGCGCTGATTCCACCCGTTTTGCTTCTTTCAGGTGCGCCAAGTCTGACTGCCAACACAAGTTCACCCCCACCGCCTACGCCCACTTCTGCGAGAGCCAGTGTGAGCCAGATAAACCCTTTCTGGGGGCTGGATGTCGGCAGCGGTCGGCCAAGACCAAGACCATGCGGAACTACATTCATTTTAAGGCGAAACAGAAGCCAGTTAGACCTCAAAAGGCGAAAGGAGAAATGGTCTTAGGAGAAAAGGATCGAGCGTTGGAGAAGGCTGCACGGGAAGGAGGTAAGGCTCATGCTGGTTTTCGTGGATTGACAGTGAGAGTCTAGATATTCCTTCCTTGAAAACCCCTGCGAAATTCCCCCAGACAGCCCATTATCTGGATTAATCGAGAAAGCCGCCAAGTGGGTTCAGAAATCCACCGAAAAGAAGGACCTTGCTCTTCAGCAGTATCAGGAGCTGGCGGATGCTTCGGCGTCTGTGGTATCGGCATTGAAAAAGACGGCGGAAATCCGTAGGAAGAAGATGGAACCTGCTGTTAGCTCTGCGCAGGGGTTCGACTTGGAAACAAAAGGTGGGGAGGAGGCGATGCTTGCGATTAAAGCGAGTGCGGCGCAGCTGGCGGGGGCTTTAGCGAACAATTTGGCTCCAGCAGCAGTTTTGAACCAGGAAAACCAAGATCTTAAGACGGCCCACCAGGAAGGTGTTAAGGCAGCAGGCGTGTTGGGAAAGGAAATGGAGGCGACCGGGAAGAAGAATGGTAAGGGAAGGAAATGGAAGCGACCGGGAAGAAGAACGGTAAGGGCAACAGTGATCAAATGTTGAACTTGAATAGAATACCACCGGTGTGAGGGTCTTATACCACCTTAATTCCCCCCATCAGCCGCCACCGTCGCCGCCAAGTACGACAAGTTGATCGCGGACGCCACCGCCCGGGCGGGGGAGTATATCGGGGTCGCCGATAAATATTCGCGGATGTCTTCGGATCTACGCCTCAAAGCGGCGAAAAGTCTCAAGCATGCGAATGAGCTGGCAACTGCTGGTGGGACTGCTTCCCCCGCAGTAAACGACGAAATAAAACTGGCGCACCAATTCCTCGAGAAAGCCGAGGAGAAGCAGAGCAAGGCTCGGGAACACTATGAGATCGCTCAGGGGTTGAATGAACAAGTGCCGATTTACGCGCGAGAACAAGGTGAGGCGAAATGGCACGAAGAGTACATGTGGAACCCCCTAGCGCCGTTGCCGCGGCCGCCGCTCGTCTAAGGGTCGTGACCTGGCTTACGCGTTGTTGGAGACCACGACGGCTGAATTGCATCGATCCTGTACCATTGGTTGCTGCCGTTTTCCGACGGGTAGCGCCTTTTTAGAGCCAGAATACCGAGTAATCTAAGGTGTAACGAGCTAGGGCAGGGAGCTGGGAAAGCAGAACAAGCTCGTTCCGAGACGATCACGCGCCTCAAAGCGGGACATCGTGGGGATTTTCGGCGTTGTTCGGTGTGTCCCTGTGAGGCCAAAGAAGAGTGACGATGAGAGAGGTTGTCTAGGTACCTAGAGTACAGTGTACGTCAGATTGGTTTAGATTGATTGGTATACTTCGTAAATGCGCTCCTTCCTCGGGCTCACCGCCCTCTCCGTGGCGGTGGTCCTTGCCGATCTGGCGCACCAGAACCAGCCGAATCCCTACTCAAAGTCGGGCTCCGGCACGAGCGGAAAGCGGTTTTCCGGGAATGTGATACGGAAATCCGACGCGGAAAGACGCTTCAGCGAAACAAAACAAACCGATTTGGACCGAAAGGACAAACACTGCGAGAAGTGGGTGGTGGTGACAAGCATATTTGCGCCGACGAAAGCGACACGTAAGTATCAGTGGCGATCTGGGCAAGAAACTGATTGCTAGACGCGCTAACAGTCTCTCTTTATATTTCCTTCTTTTTCCCCCCTCTAGGTGCCCTAGGAAAACTCGCCGAGGAGGGAGACTGGTGCTTCGTCGTTGTCGGGGATACCACCGGGCCGGACGTGTATGACGTCCCCGGCGTCATCTACCTCACCCCTGAGAAGCAGCGAAAACTGAATTACCGCATCATCGATCACATCCCGTGGCGTCACTTCGGACGGAAAAATATTGGGTTTTTATATGCGATAGAGCGCGGTGCGAAGATAATATATGATACAGATGACGACAATTGGATCCAATTTAACCCGCCGTTTATCCCAATCATGGGAGAAGATGGAAGTCTTGAGGACGTTAATACCAAGGCTATTTCGGAGAAAAAAGCGGACGGAAGTCAGGGGATGACCCAATTGGGGGAGAAACTGACTGTGCGCACGTACGACTTGAGCGGGGAAAAGGCTGATCGGCTCCCCGTTCTCAACGCTTACGGAGACTTCAACGCGACCTGCGGGAAGATTTGGCCCCGAGGTTACCCGCTCGATAAGATCAATACGTACTCGAATCCGCCGCTGAGGGAGGTCGAGAAGCTGAGGAAACCGCCCGCGATTCAGCAGTTTCTGGCGAACGACGATCCGGATGTGGACGCGATGTAAGTAGACTATGGAGAGGCAACCCAAATCATGATTTTCCGATTGTGCTCGTCTATCACACCTGCACCTTCCCTCAGCTTCCGCCTGACCGCCACTCTCCCCTCCAGCTTTCGTCTTACCGCCACCTTGCCGTGCGACTTCGACTCTCGCGACCAAGCCGTCGTCATCCCCAAGAAGTATTTTCACGCTTACAACGCTCAGTGTGTTGTGAACCTGAAATCGGCGTTCTGGGGGCTGTTGTTGCCGGTTGGGGTGGAAGGACGGGTTTCCGACATTTGGCGCGGTTATATTGTTCAAAAATTGTTGTGGGATATAGATGAACAACTCGCCTTCCTACCGTCCCTAGTCGTCCACGAAAGGATGCCCCACGACTACCTCAAGGACTTCCAATCCGAATCCGACCTCTATCTCAAGACCGGGGCGCTGGTTAAGTTTTTGAGTGAGTGGAAGTCGAGTCAGACCACCCTTGCTGGACGCATGGAAGGGCTGTGGATCGACCTTTACGAACGAGGGTTTTTGGAGCAAATCGACATTAAGTTGATGCAGGCGTGGATTCGGGACCTTATATCGGTGGGATACAGCTTCCCACCTCTGGTTAACACAGACAAAGAGGTGCCTGGAATAGAGATGAAGTCCGAGCTGTAAGGGGCGCTCTGCTACTTGTTTCACCCAGCTTGTTCACAGCGCTGTTTGCTTCCCCACAACATTGTGAAAAACAAGCTTGTTTCACCCGCCAATTAGCTGCATTGTATAGATATTTCTTCAATTTTATGCCGCAATGATCATCCTCCTTGGGTTTGTACACCTATCAAAACACACATGAACCTGGCCGGTACGCGGCACGTACCACCTGTTCTGTAGCACCCATTCAGGAGTAATCGAGTTGATGCGAGGAAGTTGAACTGAGACTCCAGAGTACTGAGGGTCGCGCCTCTGAGTTTTGAGGCTCTTTGAAAGCACGTTTACGGGTTTGTGAAAGCAAATGAGAGTGAGTCCGGAACAATCTTGTCATTTTTGTTGTATCGCCAGGCTGCGGTAGAGGCGACACATCTATCTAATTTTGATCTCCTAGCACGAGATTCCGATAACGAAGCGTATTAGAAGTATTTTTTACCCCGGACTCAGGGGCTCAGCCGAGTCAGTCGTGACGAGGTGTGGTACGACTAGACTGTAGGCTAACATAGCGACTCACTGTAGTAGTCATGGTTCGCTTCTCCCGGTTTCTGGCCGTGGTCCCGGCGGTGGGTGTTTCCGGTCTCAAGTATCTGCGAAACACCGCCCGTCTTCTCCGAAACACCGCCCGTCTCCCCTTCACAAAACACCGCAAGGATGACCCCCTACCAAATAATACGATGTCGCTGGTTATGTCCCAGACTACGTCTAAGGCGGACCTTTCCAAGGCTAGTTCGCTTCATTTTGTAGTAGGCGCGGACAAGCAGTTCCAGAGCTCCTACGAGTGGTGCATGGACTCGATGCGCTGCTATGCGGAGAAGAAAGGGTATACTTTTGCCGTGTTAGACATCTCCCACCAGTCCAACGAAGAAGGCTGCCGGAAACAGTGCTGGAAGTTCATGGACCCCTTTTTCCGGAAACATTGCCTAACCGCGTGCTATCTTGAAGATAATCAGGAGACAGCAGGGGCTATCGCCGTTTTGGACTCAGATGTTATGGCCGGCTCCCCAGACCGGGACTCGGCGGATTGGCTGTCCCCCCAGAAGCTGGAGACGGATCTCTCCCTTTACGAGAGGTGTACAACCTACGAAGTTGCCGCTGGGAACTATCTGGCCAGGAATACCCCGGCTGCGAGGGCGTTTCTTTTGGATTGGGCGGCGATCGAACCTACCCGGCCTCCGGGGTTTAGTAGTTGTGACAATGGGGCCTTGCACGTCCATCTGGCTCGGATCTTTGTGAATGACACCGATCCCCAGAAGAAGGAATGTGTCGACCGTTACCCCAAGTTAGTCGATGATTGTATGCACCTCGACCCGTACTTTAAGTTCATAACGGAGTGCAGAAAGGCTCTTGGGATGGGCCATTCTCAGCCGCAGGATGGGGCGGAATTAATGCAGTTCAGACGCAAAGACAGGGACGGACTGATTCTTCACACGGATAATTATGTGTCCACATCCACGGGGTACAAGGGACCGCTCACCGTCAGGATATATCCGAAGAGCAGGGGGTGGGTGCATGACGCTGTAAGTTAAAGTTCAAGAGGGATGTATGTACTATGATGTGGTATTACGTGACATGGATGGTCATTGGTGGAGCTCCACGCCACGATTTCCCTCATCTCTTCCCCCAGATCTGCGGCGACCCTAAGCAGTCGTGGGTGAAGGCTGACGGTCCTATCCTCTTCCATGGGTTAAAGCAGGCGAAACAGGTGGCCGAGTTCTGGGGAGTTGAGAACAAGAAAACGGAGCAGAAAAACCCGGTTGCTGGCGCCCCAAATAACGAATACGACGTAGAGGGGGTCCCCAAGTCCGCCTACCACGCGAAAATGTACCCGAAGTGCGAGTTCCACAACACCGGGCACTACCCTCGGGAGTGGGGGGATGGGAAGTGCATTAACCAGTGGCACCAGGTGGATTTTACGTGTGTCCACGACTACGAGGAAATGAGGGCGAATGGGACGTTAAGCTCAGACAAGGAGAAACCGGCTCATGTGCTCGCTGTGAAGGAGATGAGTTTGGCGGAAGGACAAGCGTTTACCAAGGCCCAGTTAGCAGCCGACCCCCGGGGAGAGGAGGCGAAGTTGCAGTGGGCCCAGCGGCACTGGGGGCTCGGGGGGAGGGGGACGAAGATGAGCGTGGTGATGTAAGGATGAATCAGATGGAGATTCCCGGGCGAGAAGGAATATGTATCAACGTTACGTTACGGGTTGTAGCGGTTATTCTCGTACCAAGTACGTTCTGTTTTTGTACACTCCAACTGTGACTTTTTTCCACTCGGTAGATGCGGTGCTACAGCCAAATCCCGCTCTGAGATGAGCCTATTCATGCCCGCGGTTCCGCCGGGGCGGCGGAGAGTCTGCAACACCGGGACTGGAGACCGAGTACCAATGCCGCTGGAGACTGAGTCGAGTCGGTGCCAACCTGAGTCCACCTGAAGAGAGTGTAAATTGACCTCTACCTCTACAAATATCACCGTTCCTCTTCGGTCGTAGCGTCGCCGAAGACCAAATCTACTTGTGTAGTGGTCTTTTTCAGCGAAAATTTTGTAGGTAACGTAGAGTTAATTGGCGCGGTGGTCTTTCGGGCCACTAGCGCGACTACCATTCATCCAGGATGAAGTTCCCGGCTCTGCTCTCCCTGGGAGTGGTTGCTCCGGTTCTGGCCCTCCAGGGACAAGGCCATGGCACGGACACCGCCTCAGGATCCAAGGGAATCTTCTCGGATGCGTGGAAATCCCTGGGTTTTGGCGGGTCCCATTCTTCTTCTGAATCTGGTGGTTCCATTGCGACAGATGTCTCCTCCAAGGCTACTCAAGCTAGCTCGGTCAGTTCCACTTCCTTGGTTGCAGTGACTCAGGATAACGGGGTCCACAAGCGCCACCTAGACCCAAACACGATCCACCTCTTAGTCCCGGCCGACAACGTTTTCGCGGAGCGCTACCGATGGTGTGTGGAGAGTATGAAGTGCTTCTCCAAGGCAAACAGCATGAAATTCGTCCAATTACCGCTCGAAAACATGGAAGAGTTGTTTGTTGATAATGGGATCCTGTCGTTTGCGCGAGAATCCGTCCGGGATCTGACGAAAAACGAATCCACCTCCTTCGACTCCGCGAAAAATTCAACGGTTGATCTCCGCGGCGAAAACGTCGCCGAGCACCCGGCCTGTGCGAGTCGGTGTCGGTTGGGGGACTCCTTCTTTCGGAAGCACTGTCTCGTCTCCTGCTACCTGGAATCCCACCAAAACGAGGCCAATGCGATTGCGGTTTTTGACTCGGACGTATTGGCTGGGAACCCGAAGAGGGACTTGTCTAATTGGTTTTCGGCGCAGAAAATAGGAGCGGGGAGTGCGATTGAGGATTTGAAGGAGGAGGAAGTAGAAAAAAGAAACGGGAAAAGCGCTTATCGGGGCGGCCCCGCGGATATCACCATGTACGAGCGGTGTATGACCTTCGAGGTGGCGGCGGGGAATTATTTGGCGAGGAATACCCCCGCAGCACGAGCTTTTCTGATGGATTGGTCCCACATGGAGAAGGAGCGGCCGCCGGGGTTCTCGAGCTCGGATAATGGGGCGATTCATCTACACCTTTCCAGGGCCTTCGCTAAATATGCAGACGATAATAACCCCCTATCAGAGGACGCAAATACGTTGGTTCACAATGGAGATAAACCAGGGCAATATAGGAAACTCAATGCGACGGGCTACCAGGAGTGCGAGCGCCAGTACCACGAGCTTCGGGCGAGCGTGGAGGATATGGGGCCGTTCTGGAATTTCGTTTCTGCGTGCCGAAACAGCCTCGGTATGGGTCCCAACCTACCACCAGAAAACGATGGGATGCAGAACTTCCGGAAATTGGACCGACAGGGACTCCTCCTCCGGACCGCGAAGTATAAGTCGAAAACGACGGGATACGAGGGACCGCTGTCGGTTAGGATATACCCGAAGAGCAGGGGGTGGGTGCATGACTACGTAAGTTGAAAGTTTGTCTCTCCCCAGGAAAAAGTGTCGATAATTCCATTTCCCCTAATAGCCCTGCACTAATCTTCCTTTTGCTCCCCAGCCCTGCGGCGACCCTGGTCATGAGTGGGTGAAGGCGGATGGCCCCGCTTTTTTTCACGGTGTTAAGGGCGCCAAGTACGTTGGACATTTTTGGGACGTCGAAGAGCCCCGTGTAAGCCCAGAAGCGAGGGCGAAGTTCATAGAAGAACGCCGGAAATCCGATAAGGAGCATGCTGAAACCCGCAAGAAGGAGGAGGAAAGTCGTAAAAAAGAGGAGGAAGAAAGGCAGGCAAATAGGCTGGTAGAGGGGAAGGGGCCATTGCTGGCGGAATCCGGGGGGAGGCGGAATGCGGGCGAAACCACGGTGCAGGACGACGAAAAACCACAATCGGATGAGGAATTGGGGGAGGAGATGCTCTCCCGCGTACGGCCCGCGGTCTTCCCACGGTGCGAGTGGCACGGGAAGGCGCACCCCCCTGTGTCGTGGACGAGCGGGAACTGCATCGACAGTCACGGGGACGTCGACTTCCGATGTGTGAGAAAATATGAGAAAACTCGGGCGGAGAAAGAGGGTCTAGATGCTATACAGGGGCAGAAAAACCATGAGTTTCTGGCGCAGATGGATGAAACCTTCCTGGCAGAGGGGGAATCGAGTTCACGGGCGCAGGGGTTGAAGAAGCTTTTGGCGAGGCCGGATATGAGGTTTGAGGCGGGATGGAGCGTCGGAGAGGGGCGGGACGCGGGACGGATCATGCCGGATGAGGAGTGAGGACGTTGAACTCCAACTTTTCTGATCCAAGATCAGACCCATCGAAGCAAGTACTACTTTCAAGCAGTTTTGTACTGTTTTTGTCTGAACATTATTGTGAGGCTGGAGGCCCGTGTGGGTCCTCTGGCACCATTCAAATCAATCGCTCTCAGAAGGGGTGTTGACGGAGGGGCAGGGTAAGTTTATAGTGTTGTACTAACTCCTTCAAATGGGCACAAGCACGACTGGTATATGAGCATCGAGGTTCAACCGAGTTTGAGCCGAGATCAGATAGGTTTTGTCTAGCGCTGGTTTTGTGAGTCAGGATCTCGTAACTCTTACCGTAGTACCACTCTAATTTGGGTTTCCACCTGATTTATGGTGCGAACCCGGGTAGTATGATCCGTTAACGAAGTGTGCTAGCCTCATCCAGATGGCGGGCAGGATGAGTGGAGCTAGCGTTTTATTCTCCAGGATGCTCCGGTTCGCCTGCTTCCTCCTCCTGGGCGTCTCCGGGCCGGTTTCCGCCCTAAATTTCGGCGAATCCCAGTCCCGGGACCTGCATCGGAACTTCCTGTCGGCGGTGTCAGATGCGTACCAGAAGTTCCGAGCTAAAGACGGTACTACAGAGGGCAGTAGAGGCGGAGTGACTCCGTGGGATTTCATTAAGAAGAAAAAGGGGTCTAAGGCAGGAGAGGAGTGGTCCGACTCTAAGAGCAACCTCGATGACCGCAACCACAAAACCTTCTCCACTCCTCTTAAACCGCGGAGGAAGACTCCCTGGTTTTTGTCTTTGAGGAAGCGGTACAATGTAGGGTTAAACGCGACTAAGACTTCTCTCAACGAAGCTTGGAAGAGGGAGGCCGCGGATTGTAGTAGGATCCCCAAGTGGAGATTCGATGAGGCCGGATCCCTCTTTAAGGACGATCTCGAAACTAAGAACGGGGAAAAGCGGGAAACAACCCCTTGGACCGAGTTCGCGGGGTGGGAGTGGAAGTTGAAGCCAGAAGGGGTTAAGTTTCTGAACGAGTTTCTCGCATTTCAACGGAAAATGATCTGTGAAACTCCATGGGGGGAGCAGAAACTCATCATAATCCAAGCCCCTGATAATGGACTAGCAAATTCGTTAGAGGCCCTGGCTTCCTTCTTGGTAGCCGGATATTTATCAGGAAGGGGAGTAGTGATTTCCAAATGGGACACCGGTCTTCAGGATCTCTTCGATACGCCTCTGGGGACTTACACGGAGCTTTTTCTGGAGCGAAACCACCTCTTACACCCGGTAGCTAGCGTGGAAGCGGATGAGTGGCTGCACTGCCATGAATCCGATAACGTACAGTGCCAATTCGAGGCGAGTCACGATACCAAGGGGTACGCCTGTGCCCCGTTGGAGAAACTCTGGAAGAAACCGATTGTGAAGGCCTACGGGTGCTGCGCCAACTTCCTGCCCGCATTGGCGCAAAATCCGGCTTACGGCAAGCAATTAACGGAGGCTTTCGGCGACAAAAGCTTGGCTCCGGCGCTGTATCGGACGTTATTTCGTCCGCGGGAGGATAGGATTAAGCAAGCTAGGAAGGAGTTAGCGGAGCGCCGGCAACGGGGAATCGTTGTCGGAGCACAGGTGAGGGTGCTGGACGACGCTTCTTCTTATGACGTCAAACACCGCTATATCGAAGCGTTTCAGGGCTGTATCAAGCACTTTCTGCAGTTTAAGACGTCCTCTTCTTCTGCTTTGTCTGCGGCCTCGCTGATGGAGTTTGGGCGGGTTTCGCCGGCTAAACTGTCTAACATGACGGAGCAGTTTGAGACATCGTGGAAGAGCAAACTGTCTAAGATGCCTAAGTTGTCGCTGAAAGAAGGGACAGATGCTTCTCCTCCAAACGGCTTCAGTGTGGAACCTCCAGGGTCTGATTCCAGCCTGAGTTCGAAACAGCATTCGGAAGAGGATCTCGTGGATGTGGGGCACGCCTCGTACTACCAAGACTCTGCATCTTATGAAAGAGCTCAATTGCGGGCTGTTCAGTCGATGGAGACGTCTATGAGGGGTTCCAGTTTGGGGGAAATGCCGGGGTTTGAGCCGATTTTACGCGCAGTTAGAGAAGCGGAAAAGAAAAAAAATGAGGCCGAGCTCTACTACCGGAAGCTGCAGAGTAGGAAGGAAGCAGCGGCGGTGGAATCGAGCAGGAGGGAGGCCGCCGATTCAGCCAGGAAGGACGTCGAACTCAGCCGAACAAAAGAGGTATCCAAGCCCTCTGAGTCGTCGCAAGAGGGTTCTAAGAGCCAGCTGGACGAGGGTGAAAGCCATCCGATTTCTAAGGCGATAGAGGAGGCGAACCGGGTCGAAAAGGGGGGTTCGCAGGCGAAATTGGCAGCGGAAGAGCTCCGAATAATCGAGGCGGCCGCCAAACAGGATGCGGAGGAGTCTGAGGGACGGAAGCTGGAGGTGGCGCGTCGGAAGCGGCTGGAGAAAGAGTTAAGAGAAAAAGAAGCGGCTTTTCAGGCGGTTAAGAAGAAGTCTGAAGAAGAAGCTAAGAAAGCCAATGAAGAGTCCAAGAAGAAAGCGGCTGAGGAGGAGGCGAACAAGAAGAAAATTGAGGAAGCGTTGTCGAAAAAACGGTTGGACGAGGGTGGAGATTCCAAGAAAGTTGAGGAGGAGTCTAAGAGGTTGTTTAAGGCTGAAACCGAGGCGAAGAAGAAGTCTGAAGAGGTGAAGACCACTGAAGATTCTGAGACTCAGAAGCGTCAACAAGCCTTGTTGGACTCAGCGAAGAAAGAAGCTAGTGAGAGTGATTTGCGACGGAAAGCGGCGGAAGACGTGAGAAAAGCAGAGGAACAGCTCGAACGAGTGAAAGCCGAAAAAGATCGATTGGAGCGAGAGTATAAGGCGAAGAATGAGGCAGCAATCGAGCAGCTGAAACTAGGGCTGAGCAAGGTGGGGACGGGGCAGAACACCTATCCGATAGGGAATCCGGGACCGAATCCGAATCAAGTGGGGTTCGCCCGGCGGGAGGGCAAGGGCTCGGTCTTCGTAGCAGCTAAAACAGGGGAATTGATCGGTGCAATGATAGCTAGTCTTGATGGAATTGAGGTGTTTCACCATGAGGCGCCGAATGTGGAGACCCGGGGGAGACCTCACTGGGATGGTGTCGTAGAA
>JACKZZ010002933.1_pt1 | contig 11881 bp, 2 predicted proteins | sample 8027871 | NCBI WGS metagenome assembly JACKZZ01 (sample SAMN15724774, study PRJNA655200) | protist metagenome | isolation source: fluorescence activated cell sorting (FACS) single amplified genomes of... | place: USA: West Boothbay Harbor, Gulf of Maine | collected 2000-07-19
TGGTTGGCAATTGCTGAAAAACGGTCCGATCTGACGGAATTAAAATCGCAAATCGATATCCGGAGCAAGACAATGAGCAAGGACGAGCAGTCCTTGAAGGAGAAAGAAGAGGCTCTGACCACGAAGGAAGAGGAATTTTGCGCGAGGGAACTTCAGCGGACCAAAACTCTGGAAGCAATGGAATTGTCTGTCCAAGAGCGAGAGAAGCAGTTGGATTTGCGCGAAGCAGAAATTACAAATTTGGGAGACACCATGCGAATGAACGAGATGGAATCGAAAACAAAGATTGAATCGATAGAGACCAGCTTGATTCAAGAACGACAAATGCTGCTCGAATCACACAATGAAGAAGCAATGAAAACTTCGAAGCGCCTTGCCGAGGTCGAACAATTGCAGCTAGAACTGAGGAACGTCGAGAATCAGAGAAGGAAGAACCTAGAGCTTGCCGAGCGCACGCGAATAAAGCTCCAACAGGACCGTTCAATACTGATCGCAGAAAGAGAAGGCATTGATGAATTAAAAAAAATATCAGAGGAAAGAATAGCCGCCAAAGAACAGAACATACTGATGCTAGAGGAAGAAGCCAAGAAGGTTAAAGAAAGCCTACAAGAAGAGACCACAAGATTGAGGCAGCGGGAACGGGAGGTTGAAAACATTCGTATGAAAGCAATCAAGGCGTCTGCAGACGCCGAAAAGAAAGCCGAAGCAGCTGCGAAAATTCATGGGCGAGCAGAATCGATAAAGGCGTGGGAAAAAGCGTACAGACTCGCGAAAAGTAATTGGGACATGGAGCGTGATGCCCAGCAACAGCAGCTTGCAGAACAAGAAGCACGGCTGGAGGATGCCCGGAGAAAAGCCGAGGCTGCACTTTTGGAAGAACGACGGGCGCTCCGAGAAAGAGAAGAAAATGTCGCATCGCATGCAAAGGCCTTGGAAACCAACCTTCGCTCACAGCGACGGGCGATTGTCGATGAAACGGACGCACTGCACCATCGCAAGAACGAAGTGAGCCGGCTCTTGAAAGAGGAGACCGATCGATATAACCGTCTCCGAGGCACCAATGAACTTTTCGTCAAAGATATGCAAAACCAAAAAGTGCATTTTGACGAGTTGAGAAAAGAAAAACAGAAGGCATTTGAAGGAGCGGTGAAAGAGAAAGAATCCTCGGTGCACTTGATGAAAATCTCCGTAGAGAAAGCCAACGAAGAATTAATGAAATTGAGAAAAGATTTCGAAGGAGAAAAAAAAGAATTTTCTGCTGATATTGAACGCCGGCTGATAACGGTAAAAACGAAGGAAGAACAATGCGACGAACTCCAAGCAGATTTGCTCGTGAAGCAATCGGAAGTCGAGAGAAAAGCAAAAAAGCTTGAAAAACAGAATGAAGAGGTTTCTAAACGTCTGGCCGAGCGATCTGCCGAAGAGCGCCAACTATCTGAGAAAATTGCAAGCGAGACAAAGCGTCTGAACGACTCTGTTTTACTCGCTCAACAGAGGCAGGAAGCACTGAAGCAGCAAGAGAGCAGCTTAGCACAAAAGACTTCTGCTCTCCAGGAGCGAGATGAGGCGCTTGTTGTCAAAGAGAAGGAGTTGCAAGAAGAAAAAGCGAAACTCGCGGAGGATAAAGCCAAGGTCAAAAACGATCTAGCACTCAAGGACCAAATTTTGGAGCGCGAGATTCGTGTGAAGCAGGAGCAGTCAGAGGTAATCGAAGAAAAGTCTAACTTTTCAAGGGAAAAGAAGATCTTCGGGGAGTACAAAGCATCAGTGCAAAAAGATCTTTCCAAGCGTTCCGAGGCGTTGAAGAAAAAAGAAAGAAATTTAAAGAGGCAGCGACACGCTATGGACCAAGATGTAAAGAAAGTAATCGAGAAACTCCAGCAAGACATGGTGGCCACCAACGACGCTGCCCAGCACATTACCCAGCAGACGTCGGAGAGAGCCACTGCCTTGCAACAACTTGAAACGCAGCTACAAAGCAGAAAAGCAGAGGTGGAGGAGTACGAGTTGGAAAATGTCGAAAAGCAGTCACATTTGAGAGAAAAAGAACTGCAATTTTCTAGCTGGGAAGCAGATTTACAAAGAAAAGCGGCGCTGGTGGCAAAAATGGAAGAGGACTTCAACAACCAACGAAAAGTTGCGCTGAATGAAATTCAAGCCAGGCTTGAAAGGGAAAAGAACGCGTTAAATGAGCAAAGCGAGCGACTGACAGCAGAGCACGAAAAGACATTAGAAGAAAAAGATAGTGTTATGAGACGTATGCAGACCACACTTATTGCGACACGGGAAAAACTCGAGGAAGCGTGGCAGAAAATAGAAAAAAAGTCGGTCGCGTTGGTTAAACTGCAAAGCGAATTTGAGAATGAAAGAAAAAAATCCTCGGCAAACAACGTTTCCATCATTGAGGAAAAAGAGCAAGAGTTGCTCGAGAAAGACAGAACCCTTCTCCAGTTGAGAAACAGTTTGCTTACCACGCAAGAGAAACTGGAAAGCGCCGTAACGAAATTGGAAGACAAGGCAGCTGAGATGTTGAATTTGAAACTGTCCCACAAACAGGAAACGGCGTCCTTGGCATCAGAAAGCAAGCTGACGGTCGAGAAGAACAGGCTTTTGGAAGAAAAGGACCAGACAATTTTGCGCCTTCAGACTGCTCTTGAAGAAACAAGGAACAAAGTCGAAGAAGCATGGGGTAAGCTGGAGAAGAAGAGCGAAGAAATAACGAAAATCCAAGAAAAATACAGCGTAGAGAGGCAAAGGTTTTCCCAGAGGGAAAAACAATTAAGCGAAGCCAACAAGAAGGACATCAATGAGAAGGACGAAGTAGTCAAGCAAATGGAATTATCCATGGCTGCCCTGAAGGAGAAAAACGAGTCTCTGGTGAGAAAACTACGCGAAAGGTCAATCGAAATTGAAACGCAGACTAACATGTTCGCGCAGGAACGCGCTCGCTTAACTTTCAGGGAGCAGACTGTCGACGAAAAATCAAGAACTCTAGAAGAAAAAGATGAGCTCATCTCTAAGCTTCAAAATTCTGTAATTGTCATCCGGGAGAAGCTCGACGAAGCTTCGGTAAAGTTGGAAAAGAAAGCGACTGCTACTGTCAAATTGCAAGCACAGCTAGAATCTGAGAAAAGGAAGGTGGCAGCGAAAACTGGGATTTTCGAAGAAACTACGAGAAGCGTACGCGAGAAGGACGATACCATCGAGCGTCTCCAGATAAATTTGTCTTCTGCTCGGGAAAACCTGGAGCAAACGTGGATAAAATTAGAGAAAAAATCTGCCGCGCTGGTTAAACTGCAAAGCGAATTTGAGAATGAAAGAAAAAAATCCTCGGCAAACAACGTTTCCATCATTGAGGAAAAAGAGCAAGAGTTACTCGAGAAAGACAGAACCCTTCTCCAGTTGAGAAACAGTTTGCTTACCACGCAAGAGAAACTGGAAAGCGCCGTAACGAAATTGGAAGACAAGGCAGCTGAGATGTTGAATTTGAAACTGTCCCACAAACAGGAAACGGCGTCCTTGGCATCAGAAAGCAAGCTGACGGTCGAGAAGAACAGGCTTTTGGAAGAAAAGGACCAGACAATTTTGCGCCTTCAGACTGCTCTTGAAGAAACAAGGAACAAAGTCGAAGAAGCATGGGGTAAGCTGGAGAAGAAGAGCGAAGAAATAACGAAAATACAGGAGAAATATGATGGGGAGCGCAAGGAGATTGTTTCTGAAAGAGCTGCAGCGTTAGTTCTCGAAGAAAAGAAGGTTCTCGAACGAGACGAGACAATCACCGAGCTCCGTGAAGCACTGAAAAAAATAGAAGAGGCAAATTTGGCCACCAAAAAAGAGTTGTCGGAGTTGGCTGCCACAAAGTCCAAGTCACAGACGTCTGCTGGAATGATAGCCGCAAACAGGGCCGATGCTTTAAAGCGCCAGGTGAAAGAAAAAGAAGACAAAATAAATGCTCTGGAGACAACGTTAAGGAGCGCTACGCAGCGCCTCAAAAGCTTCAAGACTGTAAAGGAGTCCATGTCGAAAAAAATCGAAGAGGAGAGAAAGAAGCTTGTTGAAAAAGAAAACAACTTGGAAAGAAAGGATGCAGAACTCACGAGAGTGATGAAGGAAAAAGAAGCTGAAATAGAAGAAGAAATGATTTCATTTTCCAGAAAGATCGAAACTACTCGGGAGGAGTTGCGCGACCGAGAGCGCAAGTTAGGAAAACTTGAAGAGGAGTTAATTGCTAAGAATGCATCGTTCGTTCAAGAAAGAAATTCCCAACTGTCTGCTTTGAAGAAGACTGAAATGCTTTTAAAGGAGCAGGAACGCGAAATATCGGAAAAAATAGAAGAGATCTCGGCGTCCAAGACGGGTTTTTTGAAGGAAATGGAAATTTCCCACGTTCAGCTGGACGAACGAGAGGCAAAAGTAAAGGCCAAAGAGCTTCAAATAGATACCACCAACGTTATATTTTCGAAGGACATGGAAGCCTCCCACAACGACTTGACAACGCGAGAAGAATCGTTGAACCAGAAAGAGGAGGTCATAAAAAACTTGAAAGCCTCGTTTCTTAAGGAAATGGAGATAAGCCGCTCCAAGCTGAGCGCACACGAAGAGAATGTGAAAGAGAGGGAGGATGAATTGGAGCGCTCGAATGCAGCCTTTCAGAAACAGACAAAGACTAGTCGTTTGGAGCTGGAAAGCGAGAGAAAGGCATTAAAGGCCAAGGAAGGAGAAATCGTTGACTCGAAGATGGCTATGTTGAAAGAATTGGAAGAAGCCCACAAAGAGCTGCGAGACAAGGAGAAGGCGTTGACATCCAGGGAGGAAGAAATTTCCTTGCTTCGCAGCAGCACCATCAAAGAGGCGGAGGGCACACGCACAGAACTCGACGCAAAAGAGAGAGTGTTGAAGGACAAAGAAGACGAAGTCCGAAAGTCCAAAGAATCGCTCGCCGGGGACATGGAGTCTTTGAAGACTAAGCTCCAGGCGCAGGAAGCTCAGCTGGATCGAAAAGAGCAGACGTTGAGCCAGTGGGAGCAGTCACTGAACGGAAAGCTTGCTCAAATGGAGAAACGGGATACCTCGTTCACCAGAGCAAAAGAGGACTTACTGAACAAGAAACGTCGAATTATGAACTCTACCGAAGAGTTAGAGAAATTAGAGGAAGGCCTTAAAGTTCGCCAAGCGGCGCTGGACGCCAAGCGCAAACGATTTGAAGCGGACTGCGCGAAGAAGACAGAGGAGCTGAAGAAAAGGCTGTCAACAATTGAATCCAACGCCATGGAGAGCCAAGGACAGCAATACGAGAGAGAAACGCTGCGTGCAGAATTGAAAGAAACGAGGGAAAAGATGGCACATTTTGAGAAGGAGAATGCTGCCGTGCGCCAAGAGTCTGAAAATGTTAGAGCTGAGTTTAAAAAGTTGCAGGCGCGAGCTGAAGAAAATTTGAAAAAGGCAGAAGAGGACTCGAAGCTATCCCACGGCGAAGATAGGATCTTGCAGCGCGCCGCTATGGCGAAGCAGCGCATCATGATGGAAGAGACTCGGTCTAAATTGGAAAAGCGAGAGAGAGAATTGACCCTTCGGGAACAACACGCTGAAGAGCGTAGCAGGCAGAAGGCAATGCAAAGCATACAGAGAACAATCGACGCGTTGAACGAGCGAGAAAAGAGCATGATGGAGCGGGAGCGGGAATTGCAGCAATGGGAGGCCTCCATGCTGTATGGGGCAAACAAGGACAACAGCAACGGCGCGGACGGTGGAGAGCTTCGACGCTCGAAAGAGGACGAACGCCAGCGTCGGTTAGAACTAATGTCAAGGATTGCAAAGTTGCAAGGCCGCATCGTTGAAATAGAACAAAACGGTAGACCGCAGAGCAGCACAGGCAAAGAGACTCATGGGGATGAAAATCGCGAAGAAGGGACCGGAGGAGCTCGGCACAAGGACTTGGAGAAATGGGCAGCAACTTTAAAGCGTCAACAACAAAGTTTGGATGAAGAAGCGCTTTGCCTAGCGAACGATCTAGAAGCCCTAAAGGCAAGAGAGGAAAGACTCTACAATGCCTCGTCTGCGGCAGTCGAGAATTCTGCTTTTAGCGATGCTTTGCAAGGCTCTGATTCCCCCGCGGCAGCAGACAAAAGCTGGGGGACGGCCCTTGGGTTTTCGTGACGGCGCCAGCGAGGTACTTCTTAGACTACTATAAATATGTACTTATAATATTAAACACCTATTTACATTACTGATAATCTTTATATTGTTTTTTTCTTTTTCTTCTTTCTTCTTCTTCTTCTCGCAATCGTCGACCATTTTATATCATACCCCTTCTGCACGAAGAACTATGAATAGGACGGTTCAAAACGTAAATCATTCGACGCTAAGGTGCAGTCAGCATTTTTGACGAACGTATTTCTGCTCGTGCTATATAAGACGTTTTAGCCTCACTCAGGCTAGGCAAGATTCGAAGCTGGGGCAATGAGTGGTGACCTGCAAAGTGTTCTGGAGGACCAGTGGAAACGGACTACCCCGGAACGTGTGCGGGAACTTTTTGACATCGACAGCAGTCCGATTTTGAAACCAAATAAAAACAGATCATTAGCATTGCATTATGCTGTGGCTTTCGACGCGCCGCTGCTTACAATAAAGGCGCTGTGCGAATTAAACAAAAGTGCATTGATGGTGCAAAACGAAAACGGTCAAACGCCGCTGCACTATGCCTGCTACAACAGCTTTCAGAGCGTCCCATATTTGCTGTCAGTAGCGCCGCAAGCAGCAAACATTTTTAACAACAACGGTCGTTTGCCTATCCACTGCTTAATAATGAACAGCGGTCCACTTTCTGCGCTGGCGAAATTGATCAAGTGCACACGGAACCCTGCGGTGGGCGCCAAAGATGGAAAGACGGTCCTGCACTATGCGGCGTACACAGGGACCGAGTGCCTCCCTTTTGTCATAGAGAATTACCCAGGGCTGCTCCTTGTAAAAGACAGGGAGGGGCAAGTTCCGATACATGTGGCGCTTATGTGCGATTGTAAGCTGTCCGTGTTGAAGCAGCTGTATTTTGCGAGCAAGGAGAGTATTTTTAAGCAGGACAAAGATTTTGAAAATAGCCCGTTGCATTACGCAGTCGTGAACGACAACAGGGAAGCGCTGAATTTTTTTTTGACCGAATGCCCATTTGAAGTTACTAGGGTCAAGAACGTTCACGGGCGAACGCCCTTTGATCTTGCAAAGCATTACCAACGGAAGGAATTGATAAAGATGTTCAAAGCCTGCTCCGGTCAGAATCGCCCCCCCCCAGGCGTTGAAAGTGCCGAGACCAGAGGGGGTCTACCGAAGAAGCGCGGGCCCGAGAGCACGGCAAGAGTAGAGACAAAAAAAATAAAATTACACGAGGAGCAGCAGAAAGGACAGATGGATAATTTTTCTGCTTTAGAGTAAAAAAAAATTATGTACTTTAGAGTAAAAAGTGAGAATCTTGAAGTACATTTTTAAAAGTAAAAAGCAAAAGCTTATTTAAAAAAAACAAATTATGTAATGCGGACGCTTTAATCTTCTCTTATTTTTGGCAAGTCTGCTTGTCGTCGCTGTTTTCAGACTTTAAGGATGCCCTCAGTTGCAAAGATGCCTCCAGTTCCAGGCGAGGAAATCCGTAGACAGCGGCGAATTCCTGGATGTGGGCCGCGTTGTCACTGTCCAAATGTTCGGCTACAAAGACTTCCGAAAATTTCATTAAATCATCTATGCCCTTCTCTTTGGCGTACTTCAATATTTCTAATACGTTCGACTCGTTGACTACACTCTTGTCTCCACTGTAGATCCATTTTAAAATTTGAGTAAACACAGAAAAGGCGCAATCGATCGGCAAAACACTTTTGCAGGTTTCGGCAAACCCACCGAACAGGAGGGAGCGAAAGTAGGGAACTCGAAATGCCAGGATCGATCGGTGGGCACCGCACAACGTTTGGGACCCATCGTTTGGGTCAACGCAGGCGAACGTGATGTCAAAGCTTTCCTGGTCGCCATCGGCCGTGCGCGGGACGAGCATCTTTTGAAAGTCCGAGATAAACGTAGAAGGAAGACTGGCGGTGTTATGCTTTCCAGACGTCTTGGGTGACGCATTATTAGGACCTCGAAACTTCGTATCGTCTCTGCTCTGGCCCGGCATCACGCGCCGCGCCCGGGACGGCGTTGGGGCAGCAGGGACAATCGTCCGAAGTTCGTCATCGGAACCTCTTTGACGACTAGACCTGTCACGAAGACTACCCTTCCACTTAAAGCTCTTGATGGCACCCAAGAGAGCCCCACGGTTTCCTGCAAGCACCGATTCACCTTTCTCCTCGTTGGTCACGTTCGTTGCCGAAATGGAAGAGCCCGTGCACTGTTCGTAGAGAGCGGCAAGTCCGTACCGCAAGGCCAAGGAGGCCAAGTGTGGTATCAAGTGGTTTGGCAAGCGGCAGTGATCCGTGTAAATGTAATCGACCAGGGCTTTGAAAGCCATGGCTTCCCTAGCCGACGAGCATTTGATAGGCAAAGTTCGGACACCCCTGACGCCCCGCCCATCGGCAAAACGGTGCTGGTCGAACAATTTTGGCGCCCTCTGGCGTATAATAAATTGGTGAAGAAAGAACTCGGCCTTGCTCCCACCCCCGATGGCCGCCGCGTCCTTCCCCGATGTTACCACCAAGCGAACGTCTTCGAATTCGGAAGTGTAAGGCATCTGTTCGAAATGCATACCATAGGTGTGAGTGGACTGTTCGGTTACGCAGGCGACGTTGTACTCGCCGCAAAAAATGTTTTTGACGCTTGAAATGCCCAGGATTTTCTGTGCACCGATTTGGATCGTTTGCCCGCACCCCAGCAGCCCATAGCTTGCGTGCCACCCCCAAGTGACAACGGTGGAGTCAGACATCAGCAGGATCGTGCTATGGGAGGTCGCTTTCGCATCTAGTATTGTGCAGTCGTCGAGGTTCAACGCCCGTGGAAACAGCAGCGGCTTCGGGGAAAAGTGTTCCACAAACCTTGGCTTTCTCCCGGTGGTGTTGTGTATGTCGTACTCGCTCAAACCCCAAGAGTACACAATCCTGCGCTTCCGCGCGATTGCTAAACCGTGGTACTGCCCCGCGACGATGATGTCAATGCCACCATTGAAGAAACACGGTAGGACGGTCGGCACCAACTTGTCCGACACGGTCGGCCCCAAGCCCAACTGCCCTAGTGCCCCCGATCCATTGGAAAGAACTACCCCATCTTCCCGCAGGAAGAGGTTGTGCTGAGAGCCGACAGCCACGTCTACGATGCGCTTTGCTTCGTCGGCTGGAAATTTTACCTTTACGAATTTCGCTGAGTGAGCCCGCTGGCCATTACCAAGCTGCCCCCGATCGTTGTACCCGCGCGAATAGCATGCCCCGGTGTGATCCAGGACCAGCACGTGGGACTGGCCGCAGCACACTTTTGAGATTCGTCGTCCGGGGAAGGGAACCTCTTTGGGAAGCAGCACTTTTACCCCTTTTATCTGCACAGCAAGGATTCCAGTGTTTGCTGACGCCTTCTCGTCGTCGACGAACAGCTCCGGGTCGTTCATCAAGTAGGCCTGGGCGCTCCGTTTGAGAACGCGCTGCAAATACGTGGGACGGGACGCCTCGTCGCTCTCCTCAGGCGCAGTCATAAGCTTTCCACTTGTGTGATCTGGCTCTTTGCCGTCCACAATAACCTTTCCGTCCTTGTCCACTTCTGCAGGAACCCAGCCCCAATTGAATAGTTTTCCACTGGCCGTGACGGCGTAGGTGGCGTTCGCCCCGGCTGCAACTTTTACGACACGGTGTTGCAATAGCTCTCCGTGGACCTCTTGGGACAGGGGAGACGCTTGCGTGTTTCCTCGACCGAGCTGGCCTTCCTGGTTTCGGCCCGCAGACCAAACGTATCCGTACTCGTCTACGTAAACCGTATGATTACTCCCAAACGCCACCGAACCGACGTTTCCTGCTGGCAACCGCTTTGGCGTTTTCACCAGCCCCTGTTTTCCACCGTGTACTTGACCGCTATCATTGTTCCCCCAAACATACATTTCACTATATATATTTATGTACAATGTTTATAACGACGCTGTTCGTTGTTCAAGATAAATGTATACACGTGATAAAAGTTAAAACTGTACGTACGTACTTTTTGAATTCAAAGCTTTAAATGAGACCATGTCTCGTTGTTTGCATGGTATATATCTAATACGTATATGTATGTGGATTCCAATAATCTTCCACATTCCTTCTTCTTCATTCTCACTGCGCGCACGCACAAAAAAAAAAAAGAAGAAGCCATCAAAAAAGTTCAAAGTGTGTGCTGTGTTGATATTAATAATTATATTATTTGATCTCCACAGTTGTGGTCTTTTTTCCTCCTAATAATATTATTATTACTTTAATCTTCATCACAGATGATGATGAGAAGAAGAAGAAGAGTCAGAGCGAAAATCTTTATAATTTATTAATTATAAAATTCTTTCTTTTTATTATTAAATCCTTTATTATATATTATTCCCCTATATACTGTATTGTGCTCACAAAATTAAAAAAAAAAAAAGAAAGAAAGATAATAATAATAATAGAAAGAATTTTCTGCGGAACAATTTCAGCAATCTCAATGCTATTCAATGTTAAAAGTTAACTTCGTCAACAAAAAATATTTCATCATTTTAAATTATTATTATTATTTATTTTTTTTATCGAAGAAGATGTCATATAAATATAGCTAATTAATTCTTTAAAAAAAAAACAAAAAATTATTGGCTGCTATTAGAGTGTATTAATATTATAATAGACTAATTAAAATATGTATAATAAAAAGAAAAAAGAAGGTGTCAGTTCAAGAGCAATATCTCCTCCTATTGCAGATCCTCCCCAAGTTCTGGTCAAGATTCCAATTGATTGGTCTTAAAAGTACACAGCGGCATAAATGTTTAAATGGGCTCGCTGTCTGTGGTACTTCTCACAATGAAATAATGATCGGTAGTTGAATTATTAATTTTTTTATCCAATATTATTATGTCAGAAGGGTGTCTTCAGTTACAGTTAAAAACGCAAAGAATTGAAAATATCATATGAACCCCGAAGGAACTCGCCGACCTTCCTCTTCTTATAATTCTTATTTTGAAAGGGAAAAAACAATTTTTATTACGACGCCAGGTTTTTTCCAAACCACTTGCTGTTTAAGCAGTATTCGTCATTTCCGTCCCTGCGAGGCCGTCCTCGTTCGACTTTGCAGTGTACCGGTCCACCACAACGGCTCCCAGGCTGTCGCCGAAAATGTTGAGCGCCGTTTCTGGCCTATCGTAAACCCAATCGACGGCGATGATGAGGCCAAATATGGGGTTGGTGGCGGCGTCTATACCTACCGAGCTCAAGATAGAGACCAACATGACAAGCCCGGCGGAGGGAATGGGTCCAGCGCCCATGGATGCCATGGCTGACGTAAAGGCCATACCAACGATTTGGCCAAAGGTGAGGGTCATCCCGCTGGCATTGGCCATGAATATGACGGCGCACGGGAAGCCAATGGCAGTGCCGTCCATGTTCATGGTCATCCCAAGGCTCAGGACGAACTTTGCGGTCGACGGGCGGACTTTGTTGTTGTCCACCGCGTTTCGGTAGGTGACTGGGAACGTGGCAGCCGAGCTGGCCGTCGACATAGCGGTTAAGAACGCCGGCATGACGTTCCTCATCACGCGGAACGGGTTGGAGCGCGTGAAGAGGAAGAAGAGGCATGGGTAAACAATCAGCGCGTGGAAGGCCAGCCCACTCAGCACGGTGGCGAGGAACAGGCCAATGTCCTTCATCAGGGACCCCAAGTTCGCTTGCGCCACCGCGGCAGCGACCAGGGAGAAGACACCGATGGGGGTGAA
>JACKZZ010015540.1_pt1 | contig 11879 bp, 2 predicted proteins | sample 8027871 | NCBI WGS metagenome assembly JACKZZ01 (sample SAMN15724774, study PRJNA655200) | protist metagenome | isolation source: fluorescence activated cell sorting (FACS) single amplified genomes of... | place: USA: West Boothbay Harbor, Gulf of Maine | collected 2000-07-19
GATGCCAAGTCCAAAGCAGACTCACAGTGCAACACCTGGGTCGGGTTCGACTCCGAGTCCGTCAGGGGCTGTTGTAGGGTGTGGATTGAGTAGGAGTGCGCCTGTGAGTCGGCAATCTAGTCCTGTTACTTTACCCAGCGATAGTGTGTCCCGTGAAAATCATAAATCTCCACCCAAAAGCGGGAACACTGACAGTGGCTTCGCTTCTCAACCTGGATTCGGATCTCCACCGGTGATGCCAGTCGATGGTTTTGAACTCCTCCCTGACCCCGCTGTCGATGTCGATACAACTAATGAGTATGTTTATGATCAAAATACTGACGGGTTACAACACGGTTTTTCACAGGGTTTTACACAGGTTCCACAGTCTGACTCTCAGGGGGGTTCGGCTGACGTTCCACAATATCAGGGTGGATCGGCTGAGGTTCCAGTGCCACAGTATCAGGGCGGCTCCGCTGAGGTTCCACAGTATCAGGGAGGTTCGGCTGCGTTCTCAGTCGGTGGTGCAAGTTCCTTTGGTTATGATCTGGTAGGCTTAGATTCGGTCAATGGAAGTGTGAGTCTGAGTAATGAAAATGGCTCTTCTGTTCTCTCTCCCAAATCCAGTGTCACTTGGAGTGCTTTTAACTCGCGTGAGCCTACACCTTTGACACTCGGGCACGCAGGTCAGACTGAGTTGACATCGCTGGCGAGACAATTGTCGAGTGGTGTTGCGGACTCAGTGAGAGTAGAACAGGTTAGTCGCGATGGAGACGTCACAGTTTACCAGAAATCATTGACGGAGATGGAGGAGGATGAAGCTTCTCAGAATAAGGCTAAGCACATTAAAGATGATCATCCCGGCTGTAGTACTGGATCGGTCGTTTTCAACTCGACTGCGCGCGACAAGAGTAGCAGCAGTGGTAGTTTAACTTTAACTGCTGCCGGCGCTGCGCGTCGAGCTCAGCCTCAACAAAGAAAAAGAACGATGTCAGCAAGTTCGCCTATTTCTGAGGGGAGTGTTTTCGGTGGAAGCAGTGCAGTAGCTTCAGTCAGTGGGGCCGCAAGTGGAAGTGACGAGTGCCCTCAGAGTCAGGTCGCTGGTGATACTTCGGCTCAGGTTTCTGGTGATACTTCGGACGCGCTAGGGTTACCTTCCAAAATATCAAAACTTATCAGTTCTTAGACTTCAGCCATTGACAACAGGCTCGATGAGAGTCTTTTAACGATGACGTCGGATTCTTCCGCTGGCAAAGACGATGTTGAATCTCGGTGTGCCGAATCCCGCTCTGGATCGAAAACTCCTGCCTCCTTTCTGCAGATGATTCAGAGTGATAATCATACTACAAACTTGCCAAAACGGCCCATCTTAAAACCCGGTACTCAGGGCGCAGGCCTATCTCGACCTTCTAGTTCTACACCGAGTCCGTCTGTGGAGAATGATTCTGAAGCTTTCAGTGTGGAGCAGGCGGAAATTCAAATCCTCAAAAAAAAGCAGGAAGAGCAGGCAGAAAAGGAAAAGCTCAAAGAAGTGCAACAGGCAAAGCAAAAAGAACTCGAGCGTAAACTCCGGGACTATGCGAAAGACAATTTGGTCGTTATTGCGGTTTTGCACAGTCCGTTGACCGAGGGCACGTTTAACAGAAAAGACCTTTATAGCCTGAGAAATGATGACATCGTGAAGCAGTATCGTGAAAGTTGTGCTGGTTCTCAAGCTAGTGGTCCTGGACAACCTGGTGATTGTGCTGAAGTCAAATCGGAGGACATTGATATGATCGATGACTGTGACAATGACTCGGAATCTGAATCTGACGCTGAAGGTGGGGATGAGTCTTTTCCGATGACAGTGGGGTCTGCGTCTTCAGGTTCGATGCAGGCAGGACTTGCTTCAAGTTCTACGGTGGCGGCTGTGCCAATGCCGGTAGCTTCAGATGCACCAACAGGCGAGCAAACCACCGGTGGCAAATTAAAACAAATGTTTGCGCCGATAACAAACTTGTTCAAACCAAGAAGCAGACGTAACGGTGATGGGCGCGAAAGCACTGCTGCGGCGAATGAAGTTCCAGTTGCCTCAAGTTCAAGTTCAACACCCCCCATTACTTCAACCCAGAGTCTGCCAAGTCCAGGCTCACCAGTATCTCAGAATCAATCTCCGAAAAAGTCTAAGACTAAGACTAAGTCTACTACTTGCACCAGCAACACTCCAACCCAAAGATTCCAGGTCCTCCAAACAACCACCGGTCAAGGTTCTGTCTACGACATCAACACCGGAGATGGAGTTTATTTCGGAACGGGACGGTCAAGCAAAGACTCAGAGACGGGAGTAGCAGATTCAAAGCATTTGCAACCCATGACGTCTGTCCCCATGCTTTTCGAGCAGCACCCCAAAACCAAGCCCCTCACCGAGAACCCGATCCGGCACAACCCGTTAGAGAGGAGAACCTTTGGGGGGATATCTAAAGGTGGAGATGAGGTGTTGGGTTTTATGTTGACTAAGTCGGATCGGAATTCGAAGAGAGTCGAAACAGTTTCCGAAACGCGCACGCAAAGTGGTGACGTAACTGTTGAAACGGTTACTGAAGTGCAGACTTGGGAGCTGAGGGTTCGGGTGGTGTTGCATGATGGGAGGTTTAAGATGGAAAAAGTCAGGGTGGAAAGTTCTGAGGATGTTAACGGTTCAGGGAAGATGGTTGAAGTTGAACAACCGAACCTGAATCTTAGTGCGGATGATGCTGAGAGCGTTTGGGATTTTCATTTTGAAAAGGTAGCGGATGTTCAGTTTGTCAGGGATGCTGTGGTTGAAGCTGTGGATTTGAAAGCGGAGCCCGCGGCTGAGGTTCAAGTTGCACAGGAAGAGGAGAAGAACAGAAACGGTAAAAAATCTCCACAATCTAGTGCCCCGAATTCCCCTCCTTTGATCGCTTGTCAGCCGAAACGTGCTTTTATGGCAGCAGAAAAGCAAAGTACTTCAAGGCCAGATTCACCCGATCTCCTCAGCCAGAAGTCATTCGATCAGAATTCAATTTCCGGTTCCCCTGACTGTATTAAACCTACAAACTTCATCGCGCGACACCTACCTACGAGTTCGGGAATATCAACAGCTGCACCTTCGCCTTTCTCACAACCGATTTCAAGGGTAGCGTCGAGTGATACTATTCATACTGTGGATAGTCATGGTAATCTTTATGTCAAGTCTACTCACAGTGGTTACGGTAGCCGCAGCGCCTCCAGCCGGAGCCCGCTTCCTCAGAGACCAGCTGATGGAAGCGATCGAATTGGCTGTTCACTGACAGCTCAAGAAGTTGCTCAGCACAAGATGCAGCTGAAGTCTGCGGTGACGGGAAGAGGCTCAGGTCCGGTTTTGAATCTGGGCAAGCCGTTAGGGTACCAAGGGTCTAGTCCTGGAACTTTCGGTTCGAGTTCGTCGATATCAACTCTCCCCCATAACTGCACTGATACTGATCGGGATCGATTTCTACACGGCGGGGGAAGTTCTAGTTCTTCTGGGCGTCCAGCAACTCCAGAATTGGGTCAGGTGTCCAGCAACGATTCCAGTTTTGACTACATGTCGCCAACTACGATGGCAAGCTTGAATTCACAGGTGTCTGTCCAAGGTCGGGACTCTTTCGAGTCGCTTACTTCAGGGTCTCTGCCGCCGATGATACCGTCGCAAGGGAAGCACGCTTCTGCTGGTACTGCTGTAGCCAAGCCTGTTAGTATGTCCATGGGTCTTTCAAAAAAATCAAAATCCGATTCGGACCTGATGATGCTACAAGGTTCCGCTGGAAAAACTTCAAACTTGAAGGGTAGTACTGGCGGTCGCGGTGCACCAGCAATGGCAAGTTCACTTAGTCTTCCTAGTTCTCCTGTCAGGGGTCCGGTTAGTATTCCTATGCAATCCCTTGGTTCAGCTTCAACTCCGCGCGGATCGTTTATTGGACCTGGTCATCCGAATAACGTCGTCGTCATTATTCAAGCGCCAGTGACTCTTTATCTCGGGAAAGTCAAGGTGAAGAAAAGCAGGAAGGCCGGCGTCGCTGCTGCACTTGAATCAAAAGGTGGTCTCGGTTTACAAGATTCCTCTTCTGATCCCCGATCTCAGGCTTCTTCCCAGGAGAATGCAGAAACAGATGTTACAGAAGTTGAAGTTCGAGTTAAGTCTCCGAGTTCAAAAATAGAGAGTCCAAAAACAGAACAAGTTGCTGTTCAAGGATACCACTCTCGTGACATCATTCTCCGCCGCAACTCCGCTTTCTCACAGTTTATTTTATTTACTCAGGCCAGAGAAAAAGAACGCTGCAACGTCCCTTCTGGCTTTATTTACACCCCCTCCATGCTCCAAGACGAAGAAAAACGCCAACGTCAGGCTGATGAGCACGGTTACGGTACAGGTCCAGGGGCGGTTTACATTACAGCTGGGGCTCGTGACAGCTGTGAAGCTGCTAATGCTGCGGCATGTGAGGCTGCGGCTGCAAGAGCAAGGGCCAGTGCTGCTGCAGTGGACGAAGGTGCTGACACTGCTGCTGCTGTTGCGGCAGATACAGTACCTGAGTCTCAGGTTGTGATTGAGGACGATGCTTTCGCCCTTGACGTTCTGGTGACCCGGAGTGTTTTGGACAGCAATGCGGATTGGGACTCGGTTTGTGCGGACCCAGAACTTAGTCCTAAAACACCAGGTGCAAGTGGAATGTGTAAGTCAAACGCTTACCCCAACTATCCCCACGAATCTCTCTCCGGTATGATATCGTTACGGATTCACGAGCTCGCGGCGAGGGGGTCGTTGTCTTTAATGCATCTCGACATCAATCTTGTCCCATCTCTCATCAGAAAACTAATCGTCTACTCCTCTCGCAGCCGTGACTTAGCTAAATTGCATATGAAGTACGGAAAAAGACTGGGACTACCAGAGTGTCAGTGTGGTAATGATTATGGTCACGACGGCTGCAGTCCCACCGCCAGGTCACCGTTTGGAGTAATGTCTAGACAATCTTCGGCTAATTTATCCAGTTTTCAAACCGCAACAACAGCAGATAATCATCAAGGAGTCGGACACTATCAAGTACCTAAATCCTACAAAGTAACCAAAGACATCGACACCTTCCTTTTAACCGAGAACGAGGCGGTATCTCTCTACAATTTGATTGGGATCCAAATCTACGAAATCTACGGCGGAAGATCTGCGGAGGATAAGGAAGTTAAGTCTTGGTACAGGCGGTTGATGGGAATTGGGCTGCATGTGAGCAAGGGATGTGAGTTTGTGGACAGAATTAAAGGAGTGTTGGGGGTGTTTGGGAAAAAAAAAGTGCCTAAAGACCAACGTGGCTATCGCGAGAGACACATGCCGGGAATGCGGGCGGGTGAAAGTGTTATAAGGGAGTTGCCTAGGGTGTGAGGGATTGGGGAAAGTTTAAGTGAAGTGTGGTGAGGCCCAGGGGGAAAACGTTAAACTTAACGGTTTTAAAGGGTTGGGTCCCGGTCAATGACAAGCGTGTCATTTCTTATGAAGTTCAAGCAGCTCTTTCCAGGCTGCTAATGTTGTAAATAGTATTCCTTAAATGAACGTAGAGCTTCGGTGAAGGCTCGTGTAAATAATAACACCTAAAGAACAATTTTGCTTTTTTGAATTTTTGCATCTAATTTTAAGTTACGAAATCTTTCATTGAGATCCATACCATCCAGGGAGCTGACATCAAGACAAGGTCAGAACTCTGAGATACGTTTAACTTTGTAGTGATAGCTATTGGAGCATACCACTACGATTGACGCATATGTAGTGACAGCTATCATAGCATACCACTGCACCTGACGCACTTGTAGTGATAGCTATTGGAACTGCAATAGCATACCACTACCGTGCACTACGACTTTAATTGTAAGAAAAATAAGTCACAAAAATCGCCAAGAAACTGAGCTGCGCAAGCCGTTCATAAAAAAGTTTGGCGGAAAATTAGCGTGACAAAAGTAACTTTCACACAACAAATTTTAGCGGCAATTTAAGTTCTCTGTGCTTCAACCAAGTGAAACACAGACAGAGACAACGAAGTATTAAATTTAAACGCAACAATGTAAGACTAAGTATTATTAGTAACAAGTTAGTATCTTTTTGGTTGAGAAAACCAATTTCAAGTTAAAACTTAATCCTACAACTGCTAAACATGATATCCGGTGTTTCAGAAGAGCAAGCCTCTAAAATATGATGCATCGGACGCAAATATTGGTTTAGCAACCAGTTACGAATAAAACCGTCGTTTGATATGGCAATGACATGGTAATGTAGTGGTGTGTGCTAAGCGTATTAGCAGCCATTAAATAGAAGTTTAAGTTGGACGTTGCAGTTCATGTAGTATTAGTATCGATTAAATTTATTGGATTCAGGATCAGAAGGTCCTCAAGAATATAGGCCTTTTTTAACATGTAAATTTATTTTGACTTGAGCACGGTGACGATTTTCAGCGTCGGTGGAGTGACCGTCAAGTGGCTGAAGCAGTGATAGTAACCATGATACCAACCATTCAACTCGACAATGAATCCGTTTGGGTCAGGACTTACACACCACTGCATGCTACTCGGCGATTTGGGGGCAACGTTTTAGGTCTGCGTTTAAGTCAATTTGATATGTAGATTCCAGATTCAGAACGTTAAAAGTTAAACCATCAATTTCATTTTCTTAAAGTTATCGCATAATTTGTAAGTTATTGATATGCCTGCAAAAGTGGCATATAAACTCCGAATACAGTTACAGCATTGCATCCATCGATTAAGATTATCATTCTTGAAGCGAGAATATAGGCTACGGACTACTTACAGTGATAGACTTGTATGAAGTGATAAGTTAAAGACTGATTAGATTTTCCTAAGTAACCATCTCCTTGTTGATTTTACAAAGGCAAATGTAAGTCGTAGTGGCAGGAAGACTTACTCTACTAAGTGACTAAATCCAACGCCACGGTTTTTTTTGAGAAGAGATATTGCCTCTCGATATCAATTGATTTTCCAGAAAAAAAAAGTTATTGTGCGCCTAGTACCGTGACCTTTCTTTTTTGTCAGCTGGGAAGGTGACTGGACCTGTCGGTAGGAGCATTGTGCAAACCTTAGAGTCTCAGTTGTCCTTATGCTTTGAGCAAAGTTTAAGTTATTTGGCTGAAGGTTTGTTCTGCAAGCTCCTTTTTTGAGTTTGAATACGCGTGGTTGAGTCTCGAGTCTGAGCGAACTCGAAGTTTTCGAGGGTTAAATTTGAACCTGGATCAACTACTGCAGTTCGTATTTCATTGCTATGGACCTGGCGTTCGTATTTAGGTCTGCAAAATATAGGAAAATTTAAAGTCATGAATCTGATGCCGGAGTATCGTGTTGTGCTACTGTGCTCAACGTTTACGTGATTTACTCATTTATTTTTAGTGCGAGTCCAGTGCGACTTTAAGTTTATAGATTGTGGTAATACATTCGTAACGGTAGTTTAATTTGGAATCATCATCTCACTCGCTTCTCACTCATGTCTTCGTCGCTAAGGCGTCATTCGATGTTACTTCTGAGATTGTCATTTTGTCTTACGATTTGTTACAGCAGCAGAGGCTTCGCGCTCCGCCTTCGATCTGATGTATCGCCAGGCGCTGAAACAGGTGCGGATGCAAAGCATCCAAATCGCCGCAGCGTAAACGTCGTGACCTTTCCTGACTTCACCGACCTCACACAGAAAGAACTACAGGAGCTCAGTTTGCTGAACCAGTTTGGGGATAGAGAGCAGCTTGGTGATCGTAATACGACAGAGCCTACTGCTGCTGTCGATACATCGGATTGGTACCACGATTATGACAGCCGACGCCGTCATCCGGGTGATTTTTATCGTGACACTCATTTACCCAGTATTAGTGCGTATGGCCTTGGCAATGCCCTCTATGGATATGACGGATTTGACAACAGCACCAGCACCAAACTTGAGGACTTGAACTTGCACTTCCCCGCGGGCTACAGCCCCGGAAGTGGGTTTTGCGACTGGTCTGATGTGTACAATGTCAACTGTTCAAAATTCTACGCCGGTGCAAGCCCTAGTGATTTCGCTTCGCAAAATCAGTCTCAGCCTTCTGAGTATTACGGTAACGGTTATCCCAACGTCGATCATCGCTATAATCATAGTGGTGCTGCATATTTCCGAGGTGCTGATTATTTTGCTGGTGGTAGTGATATCTATAACTACTCAGCATGCGATAGGGTAAATTGCTCTGCACCTGGTGGCAATCATAATGGTACTGGAAATCCAATGCACAACTCCACAAAAGCCCCTTTATCTTTCACCGACTATCTCAAAGCCTATGACCGCTGTTACCCTCCTGAGTCTGATATGAGACCGGCACATAAGATACCTTACTTTAAGTTGGGGAAAAGTTCGAAAGAGAGAGCGAAAAAAAGTGAGAAGCCAACTTCAAGTCAAACTCAGCGGCAGCCAATCAAATTCAGCCTCTCCTCCATCAACCCAGTGCTTTCAGTCTACGACGACATCAAAAGAGGCCGGTACTCGCGAATCCCCCCCGGCTACTACCGCGAGGTCATCCTTGCCCGAAAAAAAATGGTGGGGGATACGGGTCCTGGGTCGAGACTGAGTTCTGATTTAAATGGGGATGATGGTCTCGGAGTTGACTCCCACGCTCCTACTCCCGTGTTTCGCAAAAGAAATCGTGGAAGTTCAAGTGGTTCTTCTGACCCCGACGCAACCGGCGACCTCCTCCGCTTTGGCGAAAACTGGCGCGTGTTTGCGGGCACATCTGAATCTGTGGGTTTTAGTATGGAGAAAGGGTCGGGGGATCTGTCTTGGATGGAGGTGTGTGAAGCGTGGAAAAATATCGGAGCGTGGAATGACGGTACCAACGGGCAAAGAGTGTGTAACGTCTCCGATCTAGGGGAGAGTGATTTCCATTTTCTCCAGACTCCCGGTGTAAATCAGAAAGTCTCCACTATGTTTGTCGATAGTTTGGGAGTTAGTCTAAATGAGGCGGTAAGGGTCACTCAAGTCGCCCCCTGGCCGGCCCCTCGCTACATACCCGGCTTAACCAACCCTATGGGAGCTGACGCAAATGGGGACAACCAGATGTTAACCCAGTTTCACTTCGACATCGACGACGTAAGAGGTGCGTTTCCATTGTTCTCGGCAGAATCTATTTCCAGTGAAATAGATAAAGATGTTTCCGTTACTTCAACGGTTTTAAATCGAAGAGTTTCGGAGTTGTTGGAGAAGAGGTGCTGGGAGGATGAGGGGGCGAAGTTGGCGGAGGCTTTGGTGAGGCAAGCAAGGTTTGGTGGTAGTGGAGGTTACGCTGGTTGGCAGGGGTATAATGGTAATGCTTTTAACTTTTCGGGGTATCCGGATGAACAGTCGGTGACAGGAATGTCAGGCAATGGTCCAGGTTCGAGTCGGAGTTCCAGACAGCCCCCTAACTCCCACATGAAAAACATCGCTAAACAGACGTGGAGCTGGATTTCGGACTTCGCTGCCCACGTCCAGGTTCCAGAGACACTGAGCCCGAAAAAGTTTGGAAGGCGGAAGACGAGGTGGGATTTGGAGGCGAGAAGGTCTGGTGGTCGTGGTGCTGATTCCACTGGTAAGGCCGAAGAATTGTCGAAGTCTATTTTAGAGAGACTGAGACGACAGATAAATGACAACATCTATTCGGATGTGGAAGGTTCAGGCCCAGGAAAGGTCTCAATTAATGGATCATACGCACAGCATAGTAACTATGATGAGTCTTTCGACTTCGTAGACCCCCTCCCTCTAGTTCCGGAACTCGACGCCGAGGGAATCACTCTCTCCCAAGTCGCTGCAGATCGAATGTTCGGCAAACTCAAACTATATGGCTTTGCTGCGCCCGATGAGATGGAGATGGAAAAAAACAATGGTCTCAGCCTGAGCTCCATAAACAACCTCAGCCGCGATATGATGACGGGCTTCAATAACCAGTATTTAAAGAAAGCTGGAAAAAGTCATTGTCAAACTCAGACTGATGGTCATGGGTCAACTTCAAGTTTAAGTGGCACTGGTAGCCGTATTGATCCAGACTCCATCGAAGCCGCAACTCCTACCCAACCGAAGGCTGAAGTTTTTGTGGTGCTGGAAGAACTCAAAAACACCGAGACAGAGAGTCCCAGTAGTGGTTCTGGCACAAGTGGTAACGGTTCGAGTTACGGATCAGAAAGAAGTAGTAATGATTCACCTGTTGCGGCGGAGTCGAAGCCGCGTACTCTCAGTCAGAGAAATCCTAACCATCACCGTAAGTTAAAGGCCCAGGGGTCCCAGTGTCCAGATGGATCTCCAGAAGCGAAGAGTCTTTCAGGTCTAAGCATGTCTTTCACAAGCCTAGCTGAGGCCGCCTCGGGTAGTTTCGGTCATCTCCCGGTAGATGAAGCCGTCAATCAACCTCAGGATATGCAGGGAAGGACTGAGTCGCGGCCCTCTCATGAAGAATCAAAATCTAAGACTACTGATGTAAAGCCTAAGACCAAGTCCAGATACATCTCAGTTGACCTCAAAGATCCCACCCTTACCCAAAATCAAACAAACCACTGTCAACTCAAGTTCATGGACCCCTCCTGCGCCAGCTCAAGTATCGTCAAGAAAAAGTCCAGTCCCAAACCTCCCTCAAAACTCCCCTCCCCAAGAACAGGCTCTCCCAGAGTCAGACGGGCTTCTCCAAGACTACCCGCATCTCCGAGAATCGAAAACAACGAAAATTTAAACAAAGCAGTACGGGGACTCGGAGTTTTCAATTTCTTCGGTTGTGATTTCGGGCGCAAAAAAAACTACTCTTACTACGACGTCAACGGCCCTGGAAATTACGGGCCTCCCCACGGACCCGGGTTCCTTCCACCGGGAATGCAGCAAAACACCCCCTATTGCATGCTAAAGGACTCCCTCACCGCCTATGAACGAGAAATGATGGAGTTAAACTCTTCTATTCAGGTGCCGTTGCTGGCGGATATGACGAGGAGGGATGGGCTCACGAGTGCGGATGCGGAGTGTTTTCGAAACGCTGACGTTGACCATCAATGTCGTTATGATTTCGGGATGAACGAGACTTCAGTGACTCCGAGTCCGACTCCAGGGGCTCTGCCTGGGTGTGTAACTGTTACGGGGGGTCATGAATGTGATCCGACTTTGAGCGCTACGCCGTTTTCTTGGGGAGCCGCGCACTTGTGCGATATGATGAGGGGAAGCCTGGCACCAGAGTTACCGCGTGGGGTGAAGGAGGTGGTGTTTGCGGACGTGCTTACTACGTTGAAGCCGGATTCTGAGAAGAAGTCAGAAGCTGCTGAAGCGGAGAGTGGTTGTGATACAATACCGCAGCCTACAGCTGATTCACCTACAGCGGATTCTGCCCCTACTTTCCAGTTGGAGAAACGCCAGTACTGGGTGAAGCATATTGGGATTCGGTTGTCGAAACCGAGTTCCCCAAGTTCTGGTGATGATCAGGATGGTGGGGCTGCTACGCAAAGTGTCGGCAACATTAATCTTTTCGACACCTCTGATTCAGCTCGTATTTGGCGTGAGGTGAAAGACAAAGTGGATGATCATAATCGAGCAAAAGAGATTTTGGATGCGAAGACTGCCACAGTGACAGCAGGGACCTCTTCTAGTTCCAAAGATTCAGAAAGCAAAGAAAAGTCCAAGCCCGAATCCGCAAAAGACAAACGAAAAAAAAGACGGGAGCAGAAAAGAGCTATAAGAAAAACGCAGTTGCACGGGTACCTCCAAAACACAGGACCTGGACAAGGTACTAATGCCAATGGTGCTTCAAATCAAAGCCCACAATCAGAATCTCTTGAAGTTGCCTCCAATCAAACTTGGACCGCACCGAACTCAACAGTAGCAACGCTCGCTTCCAAACCAAAGTGGCGGCCCACACTCCCAACCC
>JACKZZ010015844.1_pt1 | contig 11879 bp, 10 predicted proteins | sample 8027871 | NCBI WGS metagenome assembly JACKZZ01 (sample SAMN15724774, study PRJNA655200) | protist metagenome | isolation source: fluorescence activated cell sorting (FACS) single amplified genomes of... | place: USA: West Boothbay Harbor, Gulf of Maine | collected 2000-07-19
ATATAATCTTTTGGGAATCTTCCCTTGCTCTTTGTCGTTTGTCTTTTTTGTATTGTTGTTTCTTGTTGCGTCGCCTTTCAAATGTTCCTTGTGTTATTTAAGATTATCTTGACTCAATACTGAGAGTATTTCCGAATTTACGTTTGCCTAAATATTGTTGTTATTTTTTATTTGTGGTTGTTTCATTACTCTAACCACCTTGGTTTATAAAGTTTTTGACTTTGTGATAGGATTGATTTGGTTTGGATGCGACTTGATATTCTTCGTGGATGTTAATGTAATCTTGATGGGAACTTCTTTTGCTATAATCTTCTTCATTGGTGTAATCTTAAGCTGATTCATTAGATAAATTATTGAATGGAACTATTTCTGCTTATTCCTGGTATTTTGAGTTATCTCTGGGATGTTGACTTACCTTTTATATGCTATCATTGGTATCTTCTTGTTTTCCAGACTGGTGTGATTTCTGTAAATTTTGTATTATCTCTTTGAAGTCTTTTCTTTGTCCATCATATCTCCTCTTCCAGTCGCTAGTTTCTTCCATTTTTAGCTTACATTACATGCAATCAGCTGCAAACTGAAGATTCGGTTATATTCCGAAATTGCACGGCTCTACCTGCGTTTCTTGAGTTTTTTGGTAGGATGTGTCTATATTAAACTACTTCATTCTAGAACATACCTTGCATTTGGAACGAAGAGCTTTAAGGTTTGCAATTTCCTTTTGTGAAGCTTCTTCTTTTTATTAGTTTATCTCTATGATATCACCACATTTCAATAACTTCGTATCAAGTGTTTTTATTGTATCATCTTTATCCCTGATAAGTTTTGCTATTTCGCCTTCTTCGTTACTATCTTTTTAAAATGAGTAGCTATTACGACTATTAAAGCGGATGTTGCTCTCTAGGTCGTTAGGTGATCTACCATAACTTTCAGGTCTACCCATTTCGGAAAATTAGGCTTAGTTTTAAGCTCTGTTGACATATCGTTGCATATCTTGACGTAGAAGGTTATAAGTGGGTCAAAGTCTGGGCATCTTGGCTTCAGAGGTCTGGCCTGTATAAATGTTACGATTATTAAAGCGGATGTTGCTATCTAGGTCGTTAGGTGATCTGACACAACTTTCAGATATTTTAGTGCTTTATGAAATTTCTTGTTAGCCTTGAACAAATTACACATGTTTCTTTTGGGTCTCTTTATTAGTCTATCTTGGTTTGGTTGGCAATTATTTTGAGTTTTCAGTATATTAATCCCCAGGTTATGTACATATACGACAACTGCATATATGTCGTTTTCCACAATTTGTGTGTCTTTGCATTTTATCTGATCTTATATGTTCTTTTTTGTAGGAACAGTTATCGTGCATACATGTAAAGTATTTGTGTTTTCCTGGCATGTTTATTTTTTAATTTGACAGCTTTTAAAATCAATACTCTTTTAAAGTACGCTAAAATATAGTTGTTAGAAAACACACATGGTGATCAGATTTTTGAACATGCCCTGGATAAATTGATGCATAATAATCAATGTTTAATGTTTAATGTTTAATTCAATCCTCTGTTGGCCTTGAGCCTGGATGTTCTCACATTTCTCTCAATCTTTTTGAACTCCTCCTTACCGTAATATTTGATCCTTCAGAGTAGTGGCCTCTCTTTGATGTCGATTTGTACTTCTTGTCTATCCTTTTGTTTGTGATTAGTTCCGGGAAATTTTGGTAGACTTCATGTGTGCTATTAGCATCATATGTTATTATTTATTAAGTCTAAGTCTTCTTTTCAAGATTTGTGTGCCTGATCTTCACTTTTGCTCGAGCCAATGGAAAATAAAACATTAAAGGCAACATATGGTCAATTAATTATGAAAAATAAATTCAAGTTTCGATAAAGTTCCCAATCGAAACTCCTAAACTAAAAATAGTGGGCATCTCGGTGAGCCAAGAGCTTTCAAACCATATACTTGCTGGCTTGAAGTTTTAGGAACTCGAGATATAACAAAATCGTTTTCATTATGCGAGAGGACTTATATTTGTATATAGGCCCGATTACTATAAGGGTATCCCCTGGCATAATGAAAACGATTTTTAAGGCTAATTTATAAAAATTCGAATTTTGAAGAATTTGATTAAAAGTTAAAACAATGGTTGATTTTAAGTATTTCATACTTTAACAGGAGGTTTGATTTCATTTCTAAGTTCGATGAATTTGGAAGAGAGGAGAGCAACCGCCAATATCAAGCTGTTTCATAGTGGTGTAGGTTGTGGAAGGACTGGAGGGATCGTACCCAAAGCATTCAACACCAAAATGGAGGCGCTCAGCTTCAGGGATTTCAAGTTTGATGGCCCACATGTCGACATCAACATTGACTTGACGAGTGAATTCGCTTTAGAGCTTGGCTCCAAAGAAACCCTTAGCCATGCCGGGCTTGACAGTAGGCTTTCGACACCACTTATTCATCTTGGTGGGGCAGATAGAGGCATGATTGAAAGCGCAACTGAGAGTGACGAGTCGAGCGAGCGAGCTGAGATCTTTGTCGAGCTCCTAGTTTTGAAGCTCAGTTTGGCACTGAGCGTACTAATGATAACACAGAGCTGACACTCTTCACTTTTCGATAATGATTACTTAGGAAAGATTGTCTTAACAAGGAGATTAAACTTGAACACCTTATTTCCAATTTCTCTCATTTCTTTGCAGAAATCAACATTTCTAGCTCTGACTTTGGCATATCTCCTAATTGCTAGGTCAATCTTCAAGATAGTACCATCTGTAGTCTCTATCTCAAGCTTATTGATCAAGCCAATCTACTCAAGATTAAGAGGCATAATCTTGGACAAATGTTGATTGAGAAGTCTCCGCTGAAGGTTGTATTTCATGTTGTGGAGCTGTTATTTGAGGACCTAATGTAGCCACTGAGAAAAGACAGGCAAGGCTGAACAGCAGAGAAGGAGAACTCTGAGTTCTTGACGATAAAGGTATTGCTGTCATTACCTAACTTTCTTTGTTCTTCACGAGCAAATGTTGACAATCTACATGGACTTCAGCATAAGAATCTGTATGTGACTACAAGAAGGTGCATCTAACTCAACCTGTTCTTTGTTATCAGTTCGGCAATAGATAATATGGATGGATCTACCCTTCGTAGTTCTTGATCCAGTAGCATTAAAACTATAGCGGACTACAGCGACCTGTTCGAGACTTCCAAACACAGATGCAATGCTTGTACCATCACCCAGACAATCTCAACAACTTTCGACTTGAAGTCTGTGAACAATTCAATCCGGACACTGAAGCCAACAGACAGATTCATTAGTGGCGTTCTTCGACTAATGTGCTGACTCGCAAGTTTTGCTACCTTTTGGTGATGGTACAGCACATTTATGCAAGAAGACTTGCGAACATGAAGAAGGACCACGAGTAGAGTAAACATTCTCATCGAGCTCAATAGATCAAGAACACAGAGCAGACTTCTGGATTTCGGCCGACATGATGCTCGTCGACTTGCTTTGAAAGATTATTTAAGAGTGCCCAATTATAAAACCCAATCGTACATGTTAACTCCTTTTAATTATTAAAACTAATACTCACACCCTTATTCAGCTCGTAGAGATCAGTCTTGACTTGAATGCTCTGTTAGGTTGTCTTGAAAAATCGCGATAACAGGTTCTCGGGATTGATTGGTCTTGCTTCTATGTGCATTGGTCCTTTGAAGCAGGAGTGTACCACTGTAATCCAGAACATTCATCGCGTACTGTTTGCCCACAATTCCAACAACTTTTTGGAGCTATTGGTCCAGTCTTGTTTGGCTGTTGTCACACACATCTCTGAAGGCTCTAAAGTAGGTCTGATCGTGAAGATCCAAGCCCAGAAGGCCGACCAAGCTCACCCAGGGCCATTGAAGCCAGGTTATTGGGGTTTGAACGGCTTGTAGAAGCCAAACTTGGGGTTGGGTCTATGGATTTTAGAAAATACTAAGTCGGTACCAGCCCGATTTTAGAAAATCGGGTCGGTCTCTGGGACTTTAATTTTTAATACTAAACCTCGCAAATAAGAATATTAAATTTGTAATAATTTCGATCATTTTTAGATTTAATAATACAAAATGGAAAAGAATGATACTTAACTACAAGGAAGGAAAATTGGGAACCAAGAGTATAACTCATACACTTTTTCGTAGATGATTGAAGGAGCTCAACAATTAAGTCAAGCTGTCGTCACCCAGATTCAAGAAAGTTCAGAATCAGTGTATGAGTAAGCAAAGCAGAAGTACGAAGAAATTAAAAGGCAAAGGGATTAACCAAGACCTAATTACATGAAGCAAACTGCATCATTCAGAAGTAAAAACAACTCAAAGGAGCCTGTTGTTGAAAGAGATGAACAGAGGATTCAAAGAGCTAGGAGTGGAAACACAGCACGGAGAGAATCTGGAGAAGTAAAGATGGTACAAGTTAAGAGAAGTGTGATCAGCGTACCCCGGGAGTCATTCTTGCAAAGGAAGAAGTCATTGTAAATGGCTTCCCAACATCAAGATCAACCTCCAAGGCAGTTTGCAAAGATAGGTGCTGAAACACTCAAAGTAAGCCTTCACCAACTGAAACAATGCCTGATCTTCAACGACAAGTTCCATCTTATTGCATTGCTTGGGGAGTCTGATAAGGCCAAAGTGTACCTTGCCCAAGACATCAGGAACCCCTCAGAAAGATACGTTATCAAAATTCTGACCGCGGCAAGTCAGCTTGAGGACTACAGATCTTTAATGAAACTTAACCATTGAGGGGTTGTCAAGGTGCTCGAGCTGAGCAGACGCGGATTCATTGTAAAACCAAATTAGGGGGAACACTCAAAGAGTGATCTTTGTTTTGTGAGAATGGAATATATTCAAGGAGGGACTCTTGTAGACTTCGTTAAAGGAATGGGTGGAGCCCTTACATTTAATGAATCGAGATTCATCTTTTCACAGATTCGCTAGATCATCAAATTACCGGGGCTTAAGCCAAATGGATTCAACCTTAAGAACTTGTATTTGACTCAAAACTTGTAGGTAAAGCTTTCGAAACTAGACCAAGACCTATCTGCGGGAATGATTCTCGAAAGGGATAAAACTTTAAATCCAAGCCAAAGTGGCCCGCCTAAATTTCGAATCGTTGTCGAAGGACAACGATTTCGAATCGTTGTCGAAGGACGTTTGAGTGATAGCGTTGTGGATCGGATGACGATTCGGGAAGTATTAGAGTATCCGTTCTTGGAGTTGGAAAGAACAGAAACGTCATCTATCAAATAAGAAATTTTTTAGAAAACTGATAAAATCCAAATCCAAAGATAGGAAAAAATACTACAGGCTAGCGGAATTAAATGTCGAAATTAGTCCAAAGTTCAATCATTTATTTCTCCAAAGACCTTGGCACACAAGCAGTTATTTATAAAAGCGCAAACGAAGCAAAGCCCAACACCTCGGCAACCATTTGGGAGGAAGAACCTGAAGCAGGTGTCGCCAAACAGAGAGCAGTCTCCTACAGTCCATTCCTCTGGTCATAATTTCGGATTTTCATTTAAGCTTGCGAAACGATCAGCAACCCCAAAACAGGCTCCAACTTCGAAAATTGCCATGATCAAGTCCCCGGCTCAATAGAAAGAAAAGGAAACATTCTAAGCAAAAAATAACCCGAGTTTAAGAACAAAGCAATAACTTGAAGTACTTGCAAAACTTGTTCCTCCAACCCAGTCCTATTACAAGCAGAAAAAAGGGTCGAGAGATGTTCTCAAGGAAATATTCAGGATCAGAGATTCAGTGGCCAAAACGCAGAGAGCACTTGAAAAGCCAGTATTGCAAACTAAAGTCTCCCCTCAGAATAAGAAACTGAACTTCTTCAAGCACATTCAAGAGCCAAAGGCAGAAATGTTAACGATCGCGTAAGAGGAAGTTCCACTCAAACTTGAGAGTGCAAAGATGTTTGATTCGATTAATCCAGAAGAAGCGAACTAAACCGCCTAGATCACTAACGAACAACACATCCACAAAGAGTACGAAATGCCAAAGATTTAGAACTATTCAGGTGTCAAAGACCTTTTCTCATCCTGCTTCTTGACTGAAGAAGTTGAGGAAGCAATGGGTCAAATGTTGGAAAAGGGCATTTGAGCCATATTTCCGAAAAACGTCCGTCTAATCATAATTAGAGAACATTTATATCATAAAACATCAGGAAAACTAATTATCAAAACCAAGCCAGTCATAGAGTGGGGCAGTCCCAACAACTGAGGAGCTATGAGAAGAGCACCAAAGCATGCCTCCCATAGGAGTTATAACTAGATGAATTAGGGATAGGTACGCACTTCGTACCTCAACTTCTCTGGACGCCGTTTAAACCTTTAATTTATTAAAATTCAATTTGAATTGATTGATCAGATGTTAGCTTTTAATTTTATTTTATAACCAAGAAATAGACAAACGTGGGTTTACTACATCAGCCATTCTGGTAAAAATTGTGTTCGTGAAAATGACCGACGCAGTCAGTACAAGCTCTGGGTGATTGTTCGTGACCGACGCAGTCAGTACAAGCTCTGGGCGATTTAAGGTTAGTGGGTTGATTGACTTATATTAATGTTAAGAATCTACCTTGGGGTTTAGTACAAAAATTATATTCAAATTAGAGGCGATTTTAGAGGCGATTTTAAACCCCACTATATGAATTAGCATGCACCTATATTATATTGATTGATTAAACCCCGAAACTATCACTGAGGAGCCTTGTAGTTCGAAGAATCTAGCCTCCGGTTTTTGTTGCGACTGGGTGAGCTGTTCAGTTGCCTGACGTTAGCTGGATCCTGATTCTCATGTCATTTATTTGAGCTATTTTATCCGTAGGTCCTTTTTCCAAGAATTTTTGTATCGCCAGATTTTGGATTTACTTCTTGCAGGATGTTCACTCCAACTTCTGTGCTCCTGAGGATTTGTTGACCTTCTTAAAGGCCTTCTCTCGTTGACCGAGTCGTCATCCTTGTTGCATGCTGAACTGGTTTAGCTTCCTATGGGTGCCTGTTCGTTTGTTCTTTGAGTTCATCATTTCTGATTACCGTTTGGGCAATAGCCTGTTTCAAATTGTGGCTTTGAGATCCATTTGAAAATTGGTTTAAATCTTATGTAGTCTCAAATAATCTATGATTGGCAATCTGGCTCGAATCAATTTACTATGGATACTAGGGTGTCTGAAATTGGTTTTCTTCTTCCTACATTCTTTGATTCTGATAACTCATCCCATAGACATACCATTTTGCCCTTTTCCTCTTCTCCTTTCTTTTTCTACTGATCCCAATTCCATTTGTAGACCTGATGTTCCTTTAAACCTGTTTATTCAGACACTCGTTGGATAGTCTATTTGTCCAGTTCGGGTTGCGATTGTACTCTTGCTACAAGTACTACATCTGGTTGGGGTTCTTCCTTTCACGTTTCTTCCTATCTGTCGTACTCATCTGGACATTTTGGTCGTAATCAGAAGCACGATGGGGATAGTCGCGAGAAGCACTGTCTGGACAAAAGTCTCGCTGAGTTGCCTGGAAGGTGTTCTCACTCAGGTTTTAAGTCTTGAATCCTCTCTTGTGGTCTTTATTGGTTGTGGTGTTAGGAGCATGGTTGCCGAACTCCTCTTCCTGGAAGGTGACTTTTCTTTCAGTTTGGTGCATTGGTTCTTCAGGATTCGGCTGATTTAATATTGGTTCTCTAATTCTTTGTTCAGTCTCCTTCGTGCCTTTGCTAGCACCTGCCCATCTGAGGAGGAAAACAGAACATGGACATTTAGGGCATCATCATTGGGGAACAGCCATGAGGGCCATGGATCATGCATTCAGCTATCATTGCCTGCTAAGAATAGTAAGCTTCCTCTTCCTGATTTCTCGTCTGCTTGGTTGTGTTGGTGAAATACAAGTAGCTTTGGTATGCGTAGACATGAGCTTGGTACTACATACTCTCGAGAGTGTGTTTAACCTGGTTGCCTTCTCCGTGAACTGGGCAGGTTCTTATCATCAATTGCTGGACCTATTGATCGTCAGTAACATGCTGCTGGTACTTTTGATACTTCATTGGGTCAAACTAGTCGGCTTGTGAACCAAAATCAGCACGCTACTGCTTGTTCTTCTCCTGATGTCCCGTTGGCGAGTTCTCCTCACTTCTATAGATCTGATCAATCTTAATCTCGTCGTCTTCCTACTCGGTTTCAGACTGTGATGTAGCTCCAAATATGCTTCCTGGATGAGCTTGGGTCATAAACGCTTGAGCGTTTTAAATGTGTTAAGCACTGGTCATGCTGTTTTTAATCGAGCCATCGGAGTTTGGAAGGAGGCCGTTGTGGATATTCATGGTGATGGAGCTATGGCTGATGCAGAAAGGTTCTCCATTAGTGGACGGTCTCAATTCACTACTCTGTCCATTGCTTGAGAAGGTAAGCTGCTTGTGCACCTCCTACTTGCCCTTCGACTTCATCAGGCTTTGGTCGAACTAGGCCGAGTGGCCTTGCTTGGAGTTTATGGTGTCGCCTTGGCAGGGTGTGAGGACGGTGGTACTGTTATCAGGGTAAGGATCTTGACCATGGCATTGTACATGATGATGGCTTTTAATGTTAGTTCCATCTTGAGTCTGCATATTCGCAAATGGCTACATAGCAGACCTTGTTTACTATCCTTCAAGAGCTGGGGAGTGTTCGAACTAATGCTGGGTTTGATTGCTTGATAGCTGTCGCTGCTCTCGAGAACAGCCAGTTCTCCTTTCGTCATTATGAGCCTGAGTGAGCTTTTGCTTATCTTATTCCCTCATGTTTAAAAATAATTAATCCGTTGATGGTCTTCTCGTAAATTTTGAATTTATCAGAGCTCCTATTATTTGAATCTAAGATTGGGAGTTAAAATTAATTGGGTTTTAATTATAAATGTGGATTGGTAAATGAAGGCTAAAAGTTTGCAAAGTCAGAGGGCGGTAGGAATGCCTTTTGGGGTGAATTTCCCAAAGAACTATACGAGGGGTTTAGTCGATTTTTATACTAAACCCCAATTAATTATGAAAAATTAAGTTTCAAGACTTAGCTTTTAATTAATTCGTTAATGTACTAAACCCCGCACAGCTGAATAATAATTAAAGTTCGGTTTATAATCACATTTAGCCCGTCTCTCCGTCCATTTGATGGTTGGCCCCTTGACCTCTTGTGTCGTTGTCTAACCATTTGATTATCTATCCATCTTTCCAGGTGCCTCTCCTGTCGTCATGGCCGTCTTCTCTATAAATACCTTCTCCGTGCTGCTTTCCATTCTCCCACTAGCCGACGTACTGCCTGCCATCTTTCCAGGTGTAGATTCCAGAACCATGCATGAGATCATTTTTGTACTCTCCTTCGTACATACGACCATCCTTCCAGGTGTAGGTTCCACTACCGTGCATGTTGTCGTCACGCCACTCGCCTTCGTACATGGATTTGCTCTAAACGTACGTGCCGTGACCGTGTTTCATTCCTTCCTTGTAGCCACCTTTGTATTGACTTCCGTCTTACCATATCTACGTGCCTTGACCGTCCTAGAGGTCGTTCTTCCAGTGTCCATTATATTCGGCCCCGTTGACGTATTTGTAGATTCCGTATCCATTAGCCTTGTCATCTTTCCATTCTCCTTCGTAGATGTCTCCGTTAGCATGCTGGAACGTTCCGTATCCATTAGCCTTGTCATCTTTCCATTCTCCTTCGTAGATGTCTCCGTTAGCATGCTGGAACGTTCCGTTACCATTGGCTTTGTCCCACCGCCACTCGCCTTCGTACTTTGCATTATCTGGCCACACTTGGACTCCAGATCCATGACGCATTTCATTCAGAAGGCATCCCGTATAACCTTCTCCGTTATCAGACGCAAGCTCTTTCATTACTTTACTCATGAATGTACTGTACGCCTTATGTGGTCCACTTATCTTCAAGAATTTCAGTTTGTTATTCTCCAAACTGATTTGAAGGACAAGTGATCTATACTTCATTTTGATACAATCAGTTTGATCTGTCAAGACGAACTGCATATCGTTTTCATTTTCCTTTAATGTGACAAGTTTCTTATGCACTTCTTTCCAACTTTTTTCAGTCAAGAAGTAGGATGGTTAAAGGTCATTGACACCTGAATATTTCTAAATCCTTGGCATTTCGTACTCTTCGTGGATGTGCTGTTCGTTGGTGATCTAGGCGGTTTGGTTCGCTTCTTCTGGATTAATCGAATCAAACATCTCTGTATTCTCAAGTTTGAGCGGAACTTCCTCTTTCGCGATCGTCTTCAGTTCTTCGTAAGAGAATGTCGCACCGGTCTCTTCGTACTTGACTTCTTCTTTCTTCCACTTGGCATCAAATGCTGCTTGCTTTTCAGCTTCAATTCTAGCTAATTCAGCCTGATAAGGATCCATCTCAAGCCATTTCTGACTGACTTCTTCTTCCCACTCTGGGAAATGAGTTGTGAATTGGAAAGGCTCACTACATGGATCAATCTCAACGTACTGTACGTTCTTCTTGTCTCTCTCGTCTGCGATTCCCTGAACGTAGGCTTCTACCTTTTTGATTGCCTTGGTTCTCTCTGGCTTGTTTGCTTTCTTGCCCATCCACATGTAGAGAGTGCTGTAGCAGTCAAGAACCATGACGTCGTTGTTGTTGAGATCGTCTTGCATGAAGTTGTAGACCTCCTTCATGTGCAAGTAACCTTGAGAAGTTGAAACATGGAAAAGACGAGGGTTGAAACCTGGACAAACTCCCATGCTTTTGATAGAGCTGTATTCAGTTTTACCACCAAGTGCTTCCCAGAATTCTTCACTTTCCTCACCTTCCTTAAAGCCAGTGTTGACTGAAGCACCTGGAGCAAGAATGGCTCCAAGCTTCTAAGCATATTCCTACTCCTCTGGATCAGATCCTTCTCCGAGCCAATAGAAGGCGGCATCTCCTCCCTTTGCTACACAGAAGAAGGCATCATTTGAGTTAAGCTTTTAAGCAATTACCTGGTCTTGCTCAATTGCTTGAGGTTTCTCTCCGAATGGACCCTGAATCTTATAAAGACATCCATTATCCTTAATGGCAGCCTGTCTTTCAGCAAGCTTCATGCATGCACCATCGTGACACACAAATCCATTTGGGAAGAAAGTCAGGAGAGTGTCATCTTCGTGACCTTAGTTAACTGTAATTCTCGTGATCTCACTTGGGATAAGAACTCCACCTGTGAGAATGTCCATGAACTTTCTCTTTTCACTTTGAATATCACCTGGAAGTTTTGGCCCGAACCACTGGATAAGGTATCTATGTTTGGATCCCTTGACATCGATGAGATAGATGTTGTCTTGGAAGAAATGTCCATAGTCAGCCTCATCAATTTCAACAGGCTCTTCACTTTGATCACAAAGGTAAACCTTCACAGTATATTCTCCAAGCTTATCCATAAGTCTAGCTGCATTTTCTCTCTTCTTATTTGCAAGCTTTTCAAGGTCTTGGGTCGCAGTCACACTTGTGTCATAACCCATTGCTCCTCCTTGCTCCACCTTTAGAATCGGGTAGAATCCATTGAAGAAACTCTTGAAGTGAACATCTTCAGCATTCTCCACAATTCTTGAAACGCGAGTCCCCTTTGGCTTTTCATGAGCTTTGACGAAAGACTTCCCAATGATCAATCCATTTTTCTTTTCTTCTGGATCAGCTCCTTTTCCAATCCAAATGTAAACGTGCTTGTCCAGCTCAAGAATAAAAACATCATTTGTATCAAGATGGTCTCTTCTCAATGGCCGCTCAGTAATCTCAGAACAAGTCAACTTTCCAGAGTCATTTGATACCTTGAACAAGGCATACTTTGCGTCTTCACCTTACCCTGCTTCAGCGTCTGCGTCATCAGTTGATGGGTTGA
>JACKZZ010011892.1_pt1 | contig 11877 bp, 5 predicted proteins | sample 8027871 | NCBI WGS metagenome assembly JACKZZ01 (sample SAMN15724774, study PRJNA655200) | protist metagenome | isolation source: fluorescence activated cell sorting (FACS) single amplified genomes of... | place: USA: West Boothbay Harbor, Gulf of Maine | collected 2000-07-19
AGAATTGCAAAAAAATGGCAAGAAAACGTCGCATTGGGCTTGGTATGTATGGCCAACTACGATGCCAGGAAGATCAGATTCAAGAATCACAGCTGTTACAGAAGAATCTGCATATTCATTATTAAAGTTAACCAACTTAGATCAATGGATTATGATATTAAATTTATTAGCAGAATATATGGAAAACAAAGTTAAAGAATATGAGAAACAAAAAAATAATGCGAAAAGTAATAATGATGGTTCCAAAGAAAAAAAGAGGGAATTTTTTTTCCAACGGAACCCAATAAGCAAAATTATACCACCTATTGATCATGGTCGTATTAAATTTTTTATACAATTTTGGCTTGTTGATAATGATAAGAATATAACAAAACATTTTCCAACATTTTATAATGCGATTCATAAATTTAATGATATTTTTAAATATGGACTGTCGATCAAGTAATTGTATATAAAATACACAAATTACGAGAGGAGGTACGTGTAGACATCAGAGGGCGACGGGGCCAAAAATTAAAACAATAAAAATTATATATATATTATATATAATATATGCTATATTTTTAAAATTAACTTTTGTATATATTATATTATTTATGGGTTGCGCGCGTGTGACAAGTACAAATTTATGAAAAATAATATTTGACATTTTTCACTCATCTTCACATTTTTTTTTTATATCCACATTTATATACCTGTATGCTGGTATGCACCATAGATTAAAAGATATATTTTTTATATACTTGTAACAAGATCTAATTTAAACACAGCTAACCACTTAGCAAGTAGACATATTTTATCAAAGAACAAATCTCATTCATTCATACCATTCAATTGTTATTATTGAAGTATAATAATATATACACACATAACAAAAACACACCAAGAAACATGCCAAAAAATAACAATGAGAAAAGATGGAATATATTATTTTTTTATTGGTTTTGTCATGCATTAGTGGGTGGAAGTGCGCGTGTAATTTTTGAATCAAATTTGCCCAACATTATTCATAATACAAATGAATATCGAGATTTCACACAAGCTGATGTGCCAATATTATTATCCATCGGGACATTAGTAACTATCGTTGCAAAGTTTTCTAGTGGATTATTTATTGGCGCACTTGGGCCATATGGCATTGGTGTTGGTAGCTTATTTGCTTGTGGTATGATTATTATGTCATGTGGCATTATAACCTCAAACAATACTCCTTTATTATCGATATTTTTAGGATGGTACTTAATGAGATTTTTCCAATCAGCTACATGGCCTGCAGCCAATGTACTATTTGATGCATGGTTTCCTACAAATGAACATGGGCGTGCATGGGGTGTGATGTCCACTGCATCAAGAACTGGTGTTATGTTAGTTTCATTTACGATTGCATATTTAAGCACAAGTACAACGATACAATTAAACTTTTTAGGTTGTGGTATATTTTTATGTTTGTATGGTATAATTCTTAGTTTTAATTTGAAAAACGAGCCACCACCACCAACAGAAGAAGATGATACTGGAAATGATAATAAGATTGAGAAAAAAACTAGTAAAGAAACAGAAAAAAAAGAATCTATTCATAATGTTGAAAAAAAAAGTTTTTGGAATGAACTGTTTGATTGTACAATTTTTGAACCAACATTTTATTTTGCTGCATTAGTTCAAGCATCGACAACACCTATTGCTGAATTTCAATCTCAAGTACCAATATGGTTAAGCATGGATAAAACATTAACTCAGACACATGTTAGTATTGGTGTAAGTGCATGGCATGCTGGTATTTTATGTTCTGTATCAATATTTGGTATTTTATTTGATAAAGTTAAATCATATACTCATAAAGGTTTTTTACTTGCAATACCAATGCTTTGTAATTATATATTATTTTCCATAGTATTGAGTGATTTTAATGTTGAGGATCAAATAATTATTGTTGGCCCGAAAATGAAAATTGGGGTTGCATTTCTATTAGGATTCACATTAGCACCAGCATTTTATTTATGTATGGGTACATGGACAATGAAACATGCAACAAGGCGTGTTATGGCTACATCAAATTCTTTTGTTGACGTATTTGGATATGGTGGTTCCGTTTTAGTTTTATATCTTCAACAAAGCAAAGATTCTTCAAATCCAATGAAAGAATTAATTAGAATATTTACATATTGTTCTCTTTTATGTAGCATTGCATTGTTAATTTTGTTTGTTTATTTTGAAGAACATTATTATAAAACAACCGGGAAAGCAAAGGAGGATTAAAAGTTTGTGGACGGGTGAGTAATTTTTAAAAAATGCGTGCCCGTCGTGTGCGTGTGTATGCATCATGTGAAATACGTCGTAGAGATATGTTTTTTGTTTTATTTTTTAATTCTAATCGCGTCTTGTTCAATCTTAATTGTCTAGATCCTCATTTTCCTATCTCCTCTTCCATTGGGTGTCTTTTATCGGGTCTTGTGCTCTTTATCGTGTCCATTTTTCATTCAATTTATAAACATGTTTTGAATGAACTAAGAATGAATGAATGAATTATAGAAAGTAGAAAATATAGAACACATACAATATATATATACATATATATACACACACAACCATGGCATCACTTACAACAGATCCACCACCTGCAAAACGACAATGTCGCACGCCATTAAAACCATCAACGATTGAAGGGTTAAAACAAAAAAGGGCACCACCACCTATTAAGATTGGTATATTAGTTTTACCAGCTGGATCTGAATCTGCCTGCGGGATCTTATTAAATATATTACAATATTTAAATATTAAAACATTATGTAATGTAAAACGATCTTCTTTGATACAACAATGTAGAAAAGCATTTGGATCAGATGATTTTGAACGTGTACGTGATATAGCATTAAGTTTAAGTTATGAAGGTAGAAGAAGTATAAATGAGATACTACTAACACATCCAGCGAAAAGATTATATTTATTAATTGAAAGATATCAAAGAGAGTTTCCACAACGAGGTTGGATGGACGGGGCACCAACACCTATCTTATGTGCATGTGAACACGGACGTATGAATGATGTAGAATTATTTATGAATCTTTATCCTTATCACAAATATATTACTAATCGTGATGTGAATGGCTACAGAGATGATATGACATTGAAAGATATGGTGAGTCAAGTTGGTAGAAATAGTTATGGTGGTGATGAATATACACCTTTAATGATAGCTGCAGCGAACGAACATTTCCAAGTAGTTAAATATTTAATTGAAGAAGGTGAAGCTGATCCTAATATTGCAAATAGTTATGGAAATAATGCATTACATTATGCAGCACATAATATCAGAACGACTACTGAGTTGATTGAATTGTTATTAACTAATATGACTCTTGATAGCATTAATAAGAAAGACAGGTTCGGGGTCACTCCCCTGGACTGGGCATATCATGATAATCATAGTCCACTTCGCCAAGAGATGATTGCACTTTTACGTTCAAAAGGTGGAAAAGCAAATTGTTATGATGAAAATGGTAGAGAAGTAGGAGATGGTAATGGTGATTTAAATGATTGAAACACAAAAGAGAAGTGTATTGTGTACAGTAAAGATATTCATGTTAAACATAGTTTTTATATTTGTTCATAATATGTGGATTTCTATTTATCTCCGTGTGTTATATCTTGACGAACTTCGTACACGTAGGAATCTCTGTTACTCTCGTAAAAATATAAAAAAGTATGAAAGTCTTTTTTTCAAATTTTTTACACGTATAAAGCCAATATTAGTATCTACACACACGCGCGCGCGCACACACACGTGTTTGTACATGTATATATATATTCACACTACTACAATGTTCTTCTTAATCCATTTTTAGCTGGTTCCAACATTTCTTCAATAATATATTTAGCCATTTCCGCCACTCTTTCTTTTGCCTTTTCCAATGATTTATCACTTAATTCAAAATAATATTTCAATTTTGGTTCTGTACCACTTAAACGGAATGTTGCTACACATCCATTTTGAAATGTATAAGTCAACATATTGCTACTAGATGTTGGTAATATTGGTTTGCCATCTTTTTGCTCCGAATCATATCCTTCATCTGTTAAATCACCTATGTGTGTAATTTTATAATTACCAACTCTCAACCAATAATGTCCATTATTACGCAATCGATTGAATATATTATTAATCACCGTTTGATCTTTCCAAAATAAGTATCCATTATATTGTGCAAAATAACCATATGTTTGGCATAATTGATCTAAATGTTCTGTTATAGATATTTGTTTTTCATTTTTTAAATATTGTGCCATTTCGCTAAATACAGCAGCAGCAACAACACCATCTTTATCTCGTACTATATCACCAATGCAAAAACCTATTGCTTCTTCATACGAAAATAACACTTGATTTCCAAGCTTTTCCAATTGTTCCGTGCGATTTCCCATCCATTTAAAACCTGTCATTGTATCTTCATAATTAAAGCCTTCTTTCATCGCCATTGCACGTATCATTTTACTTGAAACTGTACTATTTAACATGTAAATATTTTTGCCATCATTATTTGTTGTATCATTATTATTATTTACATAGCACGACCACATCCAATGTGCAAATAATATACCTATTTCGTTTCCAGAAAATACTTTCCAATCACTTGCAATCACTTTATCCGTACTTGTAGTGGTAATCCGCTCTGCAACTGCTAAACGATCAGCATCTGGATCATTTGCAAGTATAATTGTTGCACCAACTTCATTTGCAGTTTTCATTGCAAATTGTAATGCACCAGCACCTTCTTCTGGATTAGGAAAATCTACTGTTGGAAATGTAGGATCTGGATCACATTGTTCTTTTACAGGCGTATATGGTGGTAGATCAAAGTTTTTAAATGATCGAACACACCATTGATGTCCAACACCATGCATTGCAGTATAAACAATCTTTGGATTATCATCTTTTTCTGCCCATTCTGCATGTTTATTGCGATAGAAACATAATTTTTCACCTGATTTTTTGTAATATTCATCTGCAACTTCATCCGTCGGATCAGAACATAATGTATTGGATGTTACTGTATTTAATTCATTTGCATTATATTGAATCCATGGTTTTAAATTTTTTAAAATGGATGCTGCAATATTTTTATCATGCGGTGTAATAATTTGTGCACCATTTGCCCAATATACTTTATATCCATCATCTTCCTTTGGATTATGAGATGCTGTTACCATAACTCCTGCAACACAATTTTTATGTAGTGTACAAAATGCTGCAATAGCTGTTGCAACAAAGCCTTGTTTTTCCATTAAATACACTTTAAATCCGCGTTGTAAAAATGCAGCTGCGGTTAATAATCCAAATCGTTTTGATGATAATGCACCATTTTCCGTTGCACGATGATCATAACCTATTGCAATACCACGTTCATGTGCAACATCAGCACCAAATTGTTCTTCCAAATACATTGCAAGACCTTGTGATGTTTGTATAACAACAAGATCATTCATACATGAATATCCTGGACCCATTCTTGCACGTAGACCAGCAGTACCAAATGCTAAACGTTTCCCTAACATTTTTTTCAATGTATCAACATCGTTACTTTCCAATGCTTCACTTACTAATTTTTTTGTATATGAATTTGGATCCCACGATATATATTCTTTAGCAACATTTATAATATCAGTAGCTATTGACGACATATTTTTATTTTTTAATAATGATGTTACTTTCTAACTAATATTTTTGTTAGTATCTATTCCAAAACTGTATATTTTGAGAATAAATATATGGTATATTGCCGTATAATAAAGAAAGAAAAATTTGATGCAAATCAAGTTTTTATATATATATATATAAATAATACGTATTGGTCTTCTTTGCTTTCAAACTATACATACCTCTATACATATATATATATATATATACTCAGTGTGCATAATATAAAACATCATCAATACACACATATATATATTTAGCACCGAAAGAGGTCTACGTGGGAGTTTATTTACGACGACACGTTTATGTTCCTTCATTTTTCTCCATACTGTGCCATTATAAAATAATTTTATTCGCGAATATCCCCTTCTATATCGTAAATACAGGTACACAGCATTAGGAAATGTTGTAAGATTATTTGTTGCGAAAACAATTATTATATTATTAGCAATTTAAATTATGCATTAAATAAAAGCGTCCACATTGATATTTATCATATCATATCATAAAAACATATCTTTTGTAATAGGAAAGTGAATCAACCAGATATATATTCTGTGTATATAGATAACAGTATCAATAAAACAAGTAATCATATATTCATATTTGCATTTTGTCATTTGTATATATATATATAATATATATAGTACGTATAAATATATTTTATATTATAGATAGATATAATTTATAAGAAGAAGAAGAAAAAAATTGCATAAAGTTCATTCAAATAATAATAATTACAACGACGAAAAAAATAAAAATGGCATTAGCTAATAAAATTGCATTGATAACAGGTGCTTCCTCTGGAATAGGACTTGCTACTGCGAAATTGTTTGCAAAAAATGGTTGCAAAGTTGCTGCAACTGGAAGAAATGAAGCAGCGTTAAATAAATTAGTACAAGAAATTACTGCTAATGGTGGAGTTGCTAAAGGTTTTGTTGGTGATGTTACAGATGATGCTGATGTAAAACGTGTTGTTTCATCTGCTGTGCAAGAATTTGGTGCGCTTAATATTTTAGTAAATAATGCTGGTGTATTAAAAGGTGGTGCTACGGATGCAGTTGATATGGATAATTTTGATTTTAATATGTCGGTAAATGCTCGTGGTGTATTTTGTTTCATGAACAATGCAATTCCACATTTAAAAGAAAGTAAAGATTCATCGATTGTAAATGTTTCCTCTGTCAATGGCATGCAAAGTTTTGGTGGTTGTATGTCATATTGTGCATCAAAAGCTGCATGTGATATGATCATGAGATGTGCAAGTGTTGATTTAGCACCATTTGGAATTAGGGTAAATAATGTTAATCCAGGTGTTGTCATTACTGAATTGCAAAAACGTGGAGGATTAGATGATGATTCTTATGCAGCATTTGTAGATCGTTCCATTAAAGTAACACATCCATTAAGTGCAGCATTGGAACGATGTGCACAACCTGAGGAAGTTGCTGAATGTATCATGTTTTTAGCAAGCGATAAAGCAAGTTATGTCACTGGTACTACATTAAAAGTTGATGGTGGAAGAGGAAATGCAGGAATGCGCTAGTTGAAAAAAATTTAAAAAAAAAGATGGACGCGGTAAAATCATAATGGGTGAACCTGGTGAACAGAGGGATGAAGAGTGGGAGAGAGAGAGAGAGAGAGATGTGTGTATTTATGTGTTATAAAACAACCCCACTATGTAATATTTATTATACCTATATATACTAGAACAGTAAATATATGCAAAAATAACCAATTTAAATTTTTTAATAACCAAAAATAAAAAGTTTAAGTTGTCTATCAACTATCAAAACTTAAATAATTTTGGTATACTAATATCCATACTTAAAATGTAAAATTTAATAATTAAAATCCGTCCAGAAATTAAAATGTGAAATATGAATTAAAGGTGCAAAGTGATAATATAAGAAGATACATTTCAAGTATCAATATATATATATATATATATATTAACACCCATACTATTTTTACTAAATTAATTATTTTAACAAAGATATACAAGAATTAAATACTTCATCCTTGTCTCCGCATCCCACCCTCTCTCTCTCTTTCTAATAATTTAATAATATAAAAATGTTTGCATATGGTGATGATGAGGAAGATGATATATTATCAAAAATGGCAGCTGAACAATATGGTGTATCTGATGATGACCAAGTATTAGAAAATAATACCAATGATAAAACTACCAATGATGATAAAAAAGAGTTTGTAAAACATTATGTTGGTGATATGGAAATATGGAATTCACAAACATCCGTGCCGTTTGATTGGTTAAACAATATGTCTATTCTTCATAAAATAATACCATCCAATATTGTGGCACATGAATTATTACGTAAAAAAACATTGCAATTAATTCGAAATAATTTCAATAAAACTATTGAGGAAACTACGTTTGAAGATAATACAGATAAATTAAATCAAGCTTTTGAAAAATGGTATTTTACGGCAAAAAGCAATGAAACGAAATCGATTGATCCATTGTTGACAAGTGAAATCGATGAAGTAACAGAAAAAGAATTGGCTAAATCGCTAGAGGAGACTGGTATGGCACCAGCAACTGCTACTACAATTTCACATCAAGTATCAAAATTTACATTACAAACAAATTCACAATATATACGTCAAATGAATCATTTTGGATTTAATAACAATAATCATAATAACATGTTGTCTAGTAATAGCAATAATAGCATTAACAATAATAGTAATAGTAGCAATACAAAACATGTTAGTTTAAAACGTGGTGTAAATATGGGTAATGATGTTATCGATGAAAGTATGATATTATTAAAATATCGGAAATCTAAACAACGTATAACTGTGCAACATTATGAAAAATTAAAATCATTAATACAAATCCATGTTAAAGCATTTAATGTAAAATTTAAAAATGATATAAGACAAGAAAAAATAGAATTATCAGATCATGATATCAACGATAGAATCTTTTGCTTATTGTTACGATATAATGCTATTAATGGTACATATACTGAAGGTGCTGGTTTTCAAGCTGCTATTCCAGGTGCATGTTTCGATGTTTTGTTAAAATATTTAGATTGTTCCATGGAATGTTTTGCATCGCCATTGAATTGTCGTTATTCTACTTTTTGCAGTGCATTTCCAGATACAGATTTAATGTTTGGTTCCATTGGTAACTTTTTTAGTGATGATTTTAATCCAATAGAAGGTTCCTTTGAAGCGAATCCACCTTTTGTCGATACATTAATACAGAAAATGGCATTAAAAATGAATTCTTTATTATCAATATCGAAAAAGAAAAAAAAAACATTATCCTTCGTTGTAATCATTCCTGAATGGGATCATACTACAGGATGGAATACATTGAAAAATTCCAAATATTTACGAAATCATATAGTCATACAACAACGTGATCATGGTTATACAGAAGGTGCACAACATTTATTAAATAAAAGTAGATTTCGTATTGCTACATTCAATACAAGTGTTTTTATATTGCAAAACAAACGAGGTAAAAAGAAATGGCCAATCACAGATGAATTCATTGAAGAGTTAAAAAATAGTTTTATTAGTAAACATAATGATAGTAATAAAAAGAAAAGGAATAGAAATGATGATGATGGTAAAAATATTAACAACAGCAGCAGTAGTAGTAGTAGTCATGGTAGTAGTAATAATGGTGGTAATGGTGAGGATGAAAAATCGTTGGAACGAAAGAAAAGTAAATTTTCATGAAAATTGAAACATACGTAAAACATACGAGAACGTACTTCGTATTTAAATTATAATAAAGAGATATGATAATGATATGCATACGAGTATAATATACGTCAGTATAATGATATTATGTGTACGAGTACCCTCTCTCTCTCGTACTTCGTATTTTTTTACGAAAGAGTGAAGAAATGAACCTGCGGTAGAGGTGCTGTGTAGTGCTATTTTAAGTAGGCTAAAAAGTATAGTGTTTTTACATGTTTAAGTACAAAATAGACCAAAATTGATATCGATCTTTATAGTTACATTTAGGGTAGAGTTAGAAAGTTAGGGTATAAAAATCACATAAAATAAAACAGTACAGTATTGATTTATGTTAGTAGGTTGATAGGCTTGAACAACGAACTTGCACACTTTTTCTTGACCGTTCATTTCCGTTTCTATAATAAATACCTGGTAAAATATATATATCATTTGTTTAAACATAGATATATATCATCGATATAGTGATATAGTAAAAATGTTTGGCGGAAGATAAATAATCTTGTACATGACTATGCGGGGCCAACAAGACATCTGCAAGCTTGTATTATAATAAGGAAGGTGGGACGGGGTATGGCAACACTTGAATCAACTGGGACGCATGTTTAATTGTTACGTTGACGATGTTTAATTAAAATTCAGCTTTTTATTGCATAATATCGCTATATTCCGTTGAAAATGTCGTTTTAAAAAATATTTTATACAATAGAAAATCTTACTTCTAGGTTATATTGCATTGGATTTGAGGTGTCTGTGGGCTCATATGGTGGTATTAGTTGTGTGGCGGTATATAGATAGTCGCAAATCAATTGTGGCGCATATTTAATTGTTAATTTCCTCATGTTGAATTATAATTCACCTTTTTCAGTCTATTTGGTGGTATTATTATTATTATTCATACATTTAAATCATCAAAGCAATACGAACAAAAAATATAAATAAAAATGTAAATATTTTGAATGATAATAATAAAACAGACAAAACAGATTATATTAAAGGTAATTTCAAACGACAGGTATTGGATATATCAAAAATAGTATGTTATGTATATTTTTTTTTATATTTAACGCCTGTTACAACCATCATTTTCACATTTTTGGGGTTGAAATATTGATATTTGATAAATATTCATAAAAATGAATTAAATATTTTTAATAATCTTGGAATGGCGTGTGTTGTGTGATTTAAAAGCGCGTTGCTTGTGTTATATGTATGTTAAGAGTGTGTAAGTGTAAATTAGATTTGATATTGTAATAAAAAATAAGTTTTGATTTAAAAAGAAGATTGTATCTCTCTTCCAATGAATAAAAATGTTTTTTATGCAATATATATTCAATAAAATAGAGATAATTGATTGAAAGTTGTCTAAAATAGCTCAAAAAAGCCCTTGTTAGCTGTCTAATAATGCTATTCCTGTACTAACAACGATCAATGAAAGTTGGTACAAGTAGGGGAAGATTAGGGTATTGTTTTTAGTCACATGTATGCTTAATATGTTAAATCAGTATACTTTTAATAGAGTGATTTAGCAGGTACACAAAGGGTCTACCGCAGGTTCATTTCTTCACTCAAAATGTCTGTAAAATACGTACGAACCGTACGACTCGTAATATTTTACTTTTTTTCATTTACACACACACACACACTCAATCTTCTTCATCGTCACCCATTAAAAATGTTATTCGTACAGGTCTTGGTAATTCCTTTAACATTTTCATGATTTTTTCTGTTGGTTCACCATCAACATCGGTATCGTTAATTTGAACGACAATATCACCTTTTGCTATATCTTCCGCTTTTTCTGCTTGGCTACCAGGTTGTATGGCAAGTACACAACAAGCATCATTCTTATCAAATAATTTCAAACCAATGGGGCCTTTTTGGAATGTAATTTCATATTCATCATCTTCAGTAGATTCTGTACGATTCGACCTTGCTGTATTATTACCTTCCTCTTTTTTACGTTCTTCTTTGCGATCTTCAACACGTTTTGCACTTGCTTTTGCTTGTTGATCTAAATAAATATCTGAAGGTTGCACTGCTTTAATTGGGAAATGTCCAATCGTATGATTTGGATAATGGTTTGGATCTGCTGTATATTTAATCAATTCACCAATCCAATATTTATTTGAATTTGGATCATATACTGGATAATTTACATCCATGATACCATTTACTTTTTTTTTAGTTCGTGGAACATCCGTAGCCTGAGTTCCATCGGCATTACATTCCCCTGATACTTTAATCAAATCACCTTTTTTAAACGATATTTCAGTTTTTCCATGATTACCTTTATAGGTTTCAATTGCAAATACTTGAAATGGAAATTTACATTTATGATGATCATGATGCGTTGTCCAATGTGGAAATATACTTTTTTTCTTTTTACCATTATTATTATTATTATTATTCGCATCACTATCGTTGTCGCCACCTTTTTC
>JACKZZ010013649.1_pt1 | contig 11876 bp, 10 predicted proteins | sample 8027871 | NCBI WGS metagenome assembly JACKZZ01 (sample SAMN15724774, study PRJNA655200) | protist metagenome | isolation source: fluorescence activated cell sorting (FACS) single amplified genomes of... | place: USA: West Boothbay Harbor, Gulf of Maine | collected 2000-07-19
TGAGCACTCGATGATGAGGAAGGAAAGGAAGACAAAGTTGCACCGGCAGCGCATCCTTGGCTGGTGCCACCCGTGGCAGCCGGCACTCCATTATCCGAACCCGTGCTTGAAAGAATAGCTGCGCTACTTTTGTAACCAGAAGAGTAGTGCACTCCAGGCGTACAGTCGCATGTGTAGAGTTTGACACCGTCGCTCGTGTGGACTCCGACGCAAGGTCGGTGGCAGTGCGGGCACGAGACACCGTCACCGTTGCCTGCGCCACAACCTGTCGAGGAAAATGTTTGTCCTAAATTCATTCCCGCCGCCCATCCACCCGGAGACCGGCAACCAATATCACTAGCTACGTATCGGCTCGCAACAACCGAACAGCGAGGAGAAAAAAGACCACCTCAAGACGCTCGCATCGCGCACCCCAAGGGAGCTGTTCCGCGGACTGAACGAATTTATCATTGGGCAAGAGGAAGTGAAAAAGGTCCTCGCCGTTTCCGTTGTAAACCACTATAATATCCTTGCATTAAACGCGCGTATGCGCAACAAGCAGCAGAGCGAGCAAGCGCTCCAACAGCACCAAGCAGCGCAGCACCAAATGGCGCGGCAAAGCGAGAAAAAGGTCATGCTCAACAACTACGAGGCCAGGGCGGCCGCGGCCGGCCACGCGCAACCTGAAAAGGAATCTGCTGTTATGGACGCTGTCAACGCGGCTGCCCTTGCCGCAGCCGAGGCCACCACTGAACAGGAGCGGGAGGCGGTGATCGCGAGCGCAGTCACAGCAAGCCTGGACGCGGCTGAAGATGGCCAAGCAGCCAAGGGCGCCACGACAGAGCAGTCAGATCATGATGCCTCGCTGCGCAAAGACTTTGACGTGACGCAGATTGACAAGTCGAATATTCTGCTGATCGGCCCTACCGGCAGCGGCAAGACCCTGATGGCCAAAACACTGGCCAAAATGACCGGAGTACCCTTTGTCATTTTCGACGCGACGTGCCTCACGCAGGCGGGCTACATTGGGGAAGACGTCGAGGCGATTCTCTACAAGCTTTATGCAGAAGCCAACTATGACGTCGAGTTGGCACAGCGCGGAATCGTGTACATCGACGAAATCGACAAGATCGCTAAGAGCAGCGGCCCTGGCGCCACGCGCGATGTGAGCGGCGAAGGGGTGCAACAAGCCTTGCTCAAGCTGCTAGAGGGCACCGTGGCCAACGTCCCGAAAAAGGCCAAGACGGTGCGCTCCGAGTACGTACAGATGGACACGTCTGAAATACTCTTCATCTGTGGCGGCGCCTTTTCTGGACTGGAAAAATCTATCTCGCACCGAACCATGAAAAGTAGCATGGGCTTTGAAGCAAAGGTCCTTCCAAACGCGGAAGATGACTCGCTGCGGGGAGCGAGCGCGGATAAGATGTTCGCTCAAGTCGAAGCGCGAGACCTGGTGAGCTATGGCTTGATCCCTGAATTCATCGGACGCTTTTCTCACGTTCTTGCTACCTCGCAGTTGACAATCGACCAGCTCGTACAGGTCTTGTCGCAGCCCAAAAACGCGCTCGTCAAGCAGTATAGCATCCTTCTGGGCATGCGTGGAGTGGAGTTTTTCGTCTCTGATGCCGCTTTGCGCCGAGTAGCCAGCATGGCACACGAACGGAAAACTGGGGCGCGTGGTTTGAGAGCCATCATGGAAAAGGTCCTAGTCGACACACAGTTTGAGTTGCCGGACCGTCAAGACGTCAAGGCAGTTATTTTGACAGAAGCTGCCATCCTGGGTGAAAAGCAGCCTCTCATGCTCACTTATGTACCCAGCGCGGATCAGGTTGTTGAGCTGGACTTGCAAGAGACAGAAGGTGTCTCGTGCGAAGAGTCTCCAGAGTTGTACGCTTCGGCGGGAGCATTGTAAACAAGACTATTTTATATAACAGAAGGAAAAGATCAGTTTTTTTAGTTTTCTAGGGTACAACCTTCTACAATATAGATAACATCATGATGATCATCTCTTTGAGAAAAACTTCATATGCAGGGTTTTGTGCAAGATCGAAGAACCAGTTGTCTACGGGAGCCGAAGGTCCGCCCCGGTTTCCAGCGATTCCGTAATTGATATTCACGGCCGAAACAATCGCTTCGTCCTCACAATACTGTCTTTGATATATTTGATTATATTTATATTAGCTCCAGCAGCTCTCATAAATAAATTTCACAATAAGTGACACCTAATGTTATCCATATTTAAAACATACAATCAATTAGCTAATTACTAGTAGCTGCCAGTGAAACGTACAATCCATATTCAATCATGATGATCCCGGATCATCACAATGTCATCATAAATTCTTGCGAAAATTTTAAAAATTGCATTGTGACGGCGTTGTCTCTCTCCTTCAAGTTCGTACTGCCATCTCGCTTTGTGGCGGGTGGGGGTGCGATTCGATGTCCAATAACTCTTTAAGGCGGGGCGATAAGGTAAGCCCCGAAGGATCTGGTGGACGAGCGAGCACTAGCAGTGATGGTTGCGAGCGAAACAATAGAGGCAGAACGGCCGATGCCTGGTGGCAGCATGTTCGGAGGCTGGGCCGCGCACAGCTAGAGACGCTCGCGTTTGAGGAGCGATCCAAACGCAAGCGGGCCCAAGGCAAGATCAAGCAACTGATTGCTATTAATTCGGAGCTGGAGGCTTACGTCGATCAGGCCGACGAAAAACTGAGCCAAGCCACGAACAGAGAAATCAAGCTAAAGGCTGAACTCGAGCTCGAAAAAAGGCAACACCACGGTGCTGCCGAGAACGTGCGGCGATTTCACGTACAGCACCGCGATCAACAGGACAAGCAAATTACTAAGCTCAAGGAACAAGTCAGAAACCTAAGAGATTATCACAAGCAAGCTAACGCCGGTTACCTGATGTCTGAAACAAGTCTATTGGATAGCCGTGAAGAGCTAAGTAGTCAAGCTGCCAGAGTTACACAAGCGGCGCAAGACACCACCACTACTAGTATTTCTAGTAATGAAACTTTATCCGCAAAAGCAGCTGCAGCCGCACTGCTAGCGAAATCAACGATCAATGCAACCCCGATGAAAGATCGGTGTTCATCCCTTGCTAAAGCGAAAAAGTTTGTACACCAGCCCTCTATTGAGTCGGCAAAGGTCCCGGCAGTGCCTGGGGGCTTGTTCGGCTACGATGCCTCGTTTTGGAAACTGGGGCCACCTAGCGATCAGAAGGACGGAAAGGAAAAGAGACAGCAAGCGAATGTTATTGGCTTCAAGAAAGGAAATCCTGCAATGTGCGAAGGTTTTTCGTCTAGCAGCGAGGAGGAAAATGAAGAAGAAGACAACAAGGACCGACAGCCGGGTGTTAGCAACAAGGCTGGTCAAAAACGAATATGCAAAGGGAAACAAAATTGGTGGGACGTGAAGAGACTAAAGAAACGTCCACGTCGTCTTACGATGAGCGAGCTCTCAAAAGTAAGTAACGAAGCAGTCTCAGCCAACAAACAAGTACGTGTGAGGCAGACCGAGTCAAGCGAGCCTGGCGAGCCTAGTTATGCATATCAAGAGGTGGTTCGTGGTAAAGCAGCTCGAGCTGCTTTGCCTGCGGAAACATGCAAGGATTGTGATGATTTTTACAAGGCGATTTACGGGAACGGTCCTGAGGGAGATCGCGCACGGGCCGAAAGCCTCTACAAATGCGGACGGCACCGTCGAAAACATGCGCTTCCGCAGACCCCGCCTCATTTTTGGTCCGTCCCTACTTTGACTAGCACGCAGGAGTCACACGAAAGCGTCAAGTCAGTTGAACTATGAACAATTTTTATTTAAATGAATTATGTATAAACAAAACTATGCTAATACCATGCCACATGCACACCGGTATCATCGTTAAAATAAAGCTCGACCAGGCGCCACTCGCCGTCGTCAGACTGCGCAAAGCGCGGCTCCATAAAATAAGGCACGCCGAGCGCAAAGTTGGCTTTGCCTTTTGGGAGCGGCAAATTTTGCACAGCCCGACCATTTCGCCACACGAAGACGCGCTTGTCGGTGGCGATAGATACAACATAAGGAACCCTAGATTCATCTCCGTCCTGTAGCTTGTCCGCCTTGTGCAGGTCTGGGTCTGCTGGGCGGGGCCAGCACAGTTTTGCACAAACTATGCGCGAGAGATGGCCATGACCTTTCAAAGAGTAAAGTTCTTTACCAGTGTGAATGCTCCATAAGCGCACCGTGTTAAAGTGTACCACGGCCATCACAAAATCGTCCAGGCACTGTATGCAAGTAGGGGTCAGCCAATTAAAGGCGGTGCGCTTTGAGACAATTTCACGAACCAGCGCCTTGTCCTCGGTGTCCCAGTCACGGATCTGCAGCAGAAATACCCCCGGGTCATTTTGTTTCAGTAAAACCATGTGCCGGCCATTGAAATGACATGGCACACAATTGATCGGCGTCGTGACATTTGATTCTTCGTGGGTTGGAGCCACACGCTGATCCAGTGAACTGCCTCTTGCGGCAGAAGCGAGTTTCGGCGAGTTGGTTCCAGTCCCAAGTTCACCAAGCCGGTCCACGGATGCGCCGTCCTCTTTATTGTCACTCGTTTTGCTACTAGTTTTTGCGCTAGCATGTGCCGTTATGCCGTTATTTAATTGCGCCTGGCGTTTCTCCAGGGAAGGCCACGCGCCTTGCGGAAACTTTAATGTGTACATAGTCACAGAGTTGCGGACTATGAGGGTGACTGTGCGCTCGTGCTGGAGAATAAACGCGTTGTTGCAAGACCCGAGGGTGTGTGTACGATCAAACGCGTACAAGTCACACTGCGCGTCCTGACTTACAACATGACTGCCCTGGGGTTCGCTCGTCCCTATCGGAGTCAGATCGGTAAGATCCCAGACAAATACATTCGAGTCTCCAGCGGTTGCCACAAGGCGGCCGCTGTCTTCGTCTATATAGATGCTTCGAATACCTTCACTCGAGCGAGAGCGGAGACAAATAAATTCGAACTTGCGGGAGGAGCCACGAACAGGTACGGCAGTCTCGCCGTCTCCAGGTTGGCCGCTGCCGCCGCTATCCCGATCAAGCGCGGGAAAGACAAGCCGCACGGCCCCATTGGCGCTACCTACGGCCACGAGCCCGGACCTTTCACCCACGTAAAGAGAGCTGGTGCACTCGTTAAGCCCGAAGACCAAGAGCGTCACGCTGCTGTCTTCTTCCATGCTGGGCTAACCTCGCGCAACGCGCTTCACTATCAAACAAAAGAGTAAGTAAGAGTGAAGTACATTAGGTTATTATTCCCGTCCGTGAGGTCGCTCCTTCAAGCTGTTCCCTCCCGCTCTCTGTGTGCGGGTGCACGCGTTTCCATGTATGGTAGTATCCCCATCATCGTTGGTAAATCGGAAACGATGGATCGGCATCATCCCCACGAGTTGCCTACCCATCGGCACCTTGAACACGTTGGGCACGCGGCTTGTTCAAGTTGCCTTTTAAAGTTTGTCTCTCCGAAAAGATTGTTTTCTTTCAACTGCACCGTGACGCACTACATATTACGCATATATTACCAGTGGACGTCTGTACATACTCACATACAACATTGGCATTATCGTTGCACTGATAGTAAAAGTGTGCCAAAAGGAGAGGGGGGGTCGGAGAGAGTGAGACTCTGAGAGAGTCTCTCATCCATTATTAAAGAGAAAAAGAGATCGCAGTGCACCCAACTTCCACAAATACATAGAGAGTCGCGTGTCCATGCACGCAACATTTGGCTTCTTCCGTATATATATATATATACCTAATATACCTTGCATCACCAATCTTCTCAGCTGCTTCCAAGTGTTGACGTGGTCAATGACGGAGAGATACTAGTAATTCCCCAAAGGTTTCCTTTCAGTCTTCCCTTGTTGTCGGCGGCCGTTCTTCTCCGCCCATTTTCAATCACATAGTAGTTAAGCTAAGCCAAGCCTGCGAGCATATCTTGCCCTTGTTGTTGGGTATCAGCTGTTTCTCCTACCGTTGTTCCACCTATAGTCGGCAGGTGAGAGCACTGCCAGTGGCACGACGATGATTGATACAATTGGTGACTCGTAAATGAATACTAGGATACCGTTCTCGAATTTTGAGTTTTTTGTTGTTGTTGTTGGTTCGAGTGATGAAAAAGTGAAAGTTCCAAAAAACGATTCTAAAATTGACTTTTGGGGGAAAAAGAGGGTGGAAGTACTCAGACATATGATCCAAGCTGTGTGTAGTGCGCGGTCAGTCTCCAAGAGGACAGGAGACAAGGAGACACAGATAAAAAGGAACAAGAGAGGTAGAAAGGTGCGCCGTCGCCAGCGCCTGATCCGTGTGTCGCGGTTTACCTCGTGGTATTGAAGGTTGTCTTGTGTTGGAAAAGATTGGACTTGTGTGCACGTACATACGTACGCTACGTTTCCTGCGTACAGGTATTGTAGAAAGAACAAGAAGGAAGGCACGCATCTGCTCGTTACTGATCCGTGTGTCGTGATTCCCTCCCCGTCCCTGTTGTTCGACGGTTGACTTGCGTGGTTGTGTGCAAGTACGTAACGTACTCGTACACCCAACACCGTGTGTATTTTCCAGTCTCAAGGATTGTGAGGTACGAGGATAAAAGTTGACAGTATGTACGAGGAGGAGCCGATTTCCAAGCGGACCAAGCGCGGCGGTAGTTTCATGTCCTATGGAGGCTCCCCAAGTCCGCCTAGCATTAAGGATCCCTCCTTGCTAGGATTCTGCTGTTTCCAGATCAGTGCTGTTTTGGGACTTATTTGTTTCGCTGTCCTTGGCACGACGGTAGATACCGCTCAATTCGCCACGCCGGGCGACACAGGCGCCCCGGTAGATAATACCGTATTTCTTGGAGAAGGTAAGTGTGAGGCTGTAACGACGATTGCCGATTTTAGCGCAATTCGTTTCGAAGATGGCTTTGCTAAGTACCCCCACCCAAAGAGTCTATGCTGGATTCTCGATGCAGGGCCAGTGAATTGGGTCGAACTCAAGTTTCTCGAATTTGACTTGGGTGAAGGTGTTGATTTTGTAAACATATACAAACTCCCAAACCCAAGCCAAGCCGTCGGTGATGAAATTGCATCGCTAACCTCGGGTGGTCAATCCGTCCCCGTTGGGCCAGTTGACGGCTATTATGAAGGTGAGGGCCGATACATGCTCGTTGAACTAGAAGCAGGTAGTGCCAATGATATCTACTCTGGATTCGTAGCAATCGCCAGACAGGTTGCAACAAAAGTACCTACTAAATCGCCTACCCTACAGCCAACCAATGATCCCACCCGGGAACCATCACCAGCGCCATCTACGAAACCTACGGATGAGCCAAGCTCCTCACCAAGTCGAGCACCCACCGCACTGCCGACCACTCCCCTTTCAAACGAAGCTGGTTCGTGCAAAACTTACTTTGATGAGACCGCTCAAGGCGACTCTGGTACGATCACTCCTTACAACGGTGGACAAAGCTATCCGGACGATTTGGACGAATGCTGGTTGATTCGCTGCAGTGACCCCTCCGAAATTGTACGCTTTACTATCACAGATGTTGGCGTGATTGGGCAAGCGAACAACGGTGACGATTTTCTCAATGTTTACGAAAAAGTGGCCGGTGCTTTTACAGAAATTAAAGACAGCAATGGTCTCAACGATTTTTTCTCGCCAAAAACGAATCCAACATCCACTGTTCTTCCTTGGACCCGAGAAGCTGGCCAAGAAACTCTTATTCGTTTCAGAAGCGATCTCACTCAGGAAAATCCAGGCAGTGCATTTACATCAAGCTGGACATGCCAAACCGCAGCTCCTACTCCAGCGCCTGTACCTTCACCTGGTAATGGAGGTAATGGACCTGGTATCGGCAGACGGCTCAACTCGCCCAATGAGGTGTAAGTAAAGAAGATTATTTTTCAAACATTTTTGTCAATTGGTTGGTTGTTGTTATTCGGTTTGCTATGACGGCGAGCTGAAGCGTCGCAGCTCCACTCAATTATGCTTAAGCATGCTAGTAGAGCTACCTTGCAAGCATGATGGGTGAAAATTGAAGAAAAACCACATTGCACATGTGTTGCTTTTTTTATCGACATTCATGGGATGCTCATGCTTTTGCAGTTTTCTTTCCCTCGCCTCTTCATCACGTAGTACTGTATATGCTTTTAAGCTTGCTGCGTAAAACCAGAGCTACTTATTTACCTATGTCTTTCAATATGAAAAACTGGCTGCATGCTACTAGCATTAGAATCCGCCTCGCCACCCTGTTAGCATTCACTCATCCGTCCGACTCACTGCGGTGTCAAACACCTTGGAGGTGCAGTGAATTCACAATTAATTATTGTTAAATATGAAAAGTGACTCGACTAATTACCAACCGTCAAAAAAAAGTGACTCGGTGTTAGGTTTAGTTACGCCTTGCCTCACCCTGTTAGCATTCATTTGTCCAAGTCAAACAACTTGCAAGCGAATAGATAAGTTATTATCATTCGATTTTAAGGGGAAATCACGGAAAGTTCTCTAGTAAATTTTTCATCACGGAAATCACATTATTTTTCAAACTTTTTGTAAGTGTTTGGTTTAGTTAGGTTAGGTTAAGAAACCCTAGTTTTGCCATCACTTCCTAGCGGCCGTGCCTCGCCTCCGTCTGTTGTAGTCTAGCTTGTGTCGTTCCAAGGTAAGTCACGACTCCCCGCATGGAGGTCCCTGTGTCCATATGAGTGGGGGTTGGAAGAAAGCGGCGCGGCGCGGCCCAGCGCCCTCCTTGAGCGCCGGGAAACGTTTAGCTCCCAGCGGAGGGAAAGAAGATTTGGTCTCTCTCCATGGCGAGCATGTTGTTGTCGGGTCGATGCGGCTCGGAACGGCGCGCTGAGATTTTGTGGGACGGGAGAGAAAATACGTCAAGTCTGTGCTGGAAATGAGATCAGCTTGATACGAAATTGCAAGGGAGTGTGTGGTGACAGTATTTAGTCCAAAGTGATGCAGGGTTTCTTCTTTCTTTCTTTTTATTGATTTTGTGAAACTCACGACTAACAAAAGATTGTGCTCCTCTCCTCAGTTAAACAAAAGAAAAATGCGTTACGCAGCTGCTTACATGCTCCTTGCCCTTGGAGGCAATGAGAGCCCCTCGGCCGCCGACGTGAAGGCTCTTCTCGAAAAGGCTGGTGTTGAAGTCGACGAGGAGAAACTTACCAAGGTCGGCGAAGCTTTTGATGGCAAAAAGGCTGACGAACTTATCGAAGAAGGTACCGAAAAAGTTAAGGCCCTTGCCTCTGCAGGTGGCGGAGGCGGTGGAGGTGGCGGAGGCGGCGGCGGAGGCGAGGCTGCTAAGGAAGAAGAAAAGGTCGAAGAGGAGGAAGAAGAAGTTGATTTGGGCGGTGGTGGAATGTTTGGAGATGAGGCGGCTTACTAAAGTGTTAGCCCTTCAAGGCAGGCTCGTTCGATTTGGGCAAAGTGAATAAATTTGGCTGCGCGTTCGTCAGAATGTGTTTTGAAGTTTCTCTTTTCATCATTTTGGCACAGGCATTATAAAGGAGTGGGGTCAATGGGGCGCGTCTCTTTGTTACTAAATTTTCAGATAGAGCGTCGCTATTGGCTTGCTTTTGATGCGTGGGTCAGTGTAAGAGCGGTGAAGAGGTCATTTTAAGATACACGCTGAAATGCGATTTGGGTCAATCGTGGCCAAGAACGGGCCATAAATTGAATTATTGTTTAGCTCCTAAAATCCAACATGTTTACAAGTTGAAAAAAGAGCTTTCACCCTTCCTTCTTTTCTGTCCTCAATTATTTCCTCCTTTATTTCGATAGAATGCACGGAAGCAAATGAAGGGAACGAAGACGGTTTCTATCCATGCGGTTCATCATTTTCATCATAATGTTATCGTCATGACGAAAAAGGAAGGACAAAAAAAAAAGTTTAGTTTGTGCAAAACGCTCGAGAGACACAGCAAGTTTGCGCGTGGTTTCGAAGGTTGGCATGGCGGCACAGGACAAGGACGGCAAAAATGCCGGCGAAAAGTCTATGCCGAGCGGAAGCGGCGAAGCATTTCGGCAGTACACCGCTTTTTACGTATACGTAGTCCTAGGGTTGGTGCTGTCCACCTACATGCAGAGGCTTGACCTCTGGCTTGGTGGCCAAGCTGGGCTGGACGCGGCAGCAGCAAGAGAACAAAAGGCGCGTGTAGCCCAGTATGGCAAAATCGGTGCTGATGGAGAGACTCTCGTGCTGACGCCAGAAGAGGTAAGCTTACCCGTTTCCACCCTCCTCGCTCGGAACAGGGATTGATTGCACTTTTTTCCCTTTTGCATTTTTATTTCTCTAACGTTTTCCTGAACTCAAGTTGTCCAAATTTGACGGAACAAATGGTTTTCCAACGTACCTAGGCATCCTAGGCCACGTTTTTGACGTGTCCAGCGGTGAATTTTACACCAAGCAAGGCGGGTACCACTTTTTTACTGCCCGCGACGGCACCAGGTCGTTTGCGTCTGGGGACTTTGAAGGAAAAGCCTCGGACGATATAAGTGACCTAACCTTGAGGGAAAAAGGCAGCGTTTGGGGATGGCTCAAGTTTTACCAAGATCACAACGAATATTTTTTCGTGGGGCTGGTCTCTGGTCGGTATTTTGACGAGCAAGGCCGGCCCACCCAAGTATATTTGGAGCAAAAAAAAGCTCCGGAAATGATTGAGCAGGAAGATGCCGAGACAAAGGCGTTTGAGGCGATATACCCTCCTTGTAATTCGCGATGGAGCAAATCTGAAGGTGGCCAAGTGTGGTGTGTCGACGACATGGTCACAAACCGCCAAGTTAATCGGCTCGTACCTCGTTATACATATGTTCCTGGCCATAAAAAAGAGCGATGCTCCTGTATAGAATATGATGAAGCCGTCAAGGACAAAAAGAAGTTCAAGCCAATTGAAGAATGCAATGAAAAGAGCCAGCGATGCGTCACAAAAAAGCCTCGGCCCGACGCAGTGACCTAAAAGAATAGTTGTCCCACATTCAATTAATTGACAAGCATTCTTCAAAGTTCATAAACAAAACGAAAATGAGGACTTTAAGTGATGAGTGTCTCACCAGACGATGAAAGATATCAGAAAAGAAGAAATATCGTGTTTTTATCTAGTTACGGGGCTTTTCCTTCTTCTCCTTGTACAGAGCCCAGAGCGATACTCCAGCGACCTTGACAACCTTGAACCGGACTCCGGGAATATCACCCACAGCGTGTCCGCTACGTCCGAAACCAGCAATAAGCACTTCATCGTTTTCATCGCAGTAGTTCAAGCAACCGTCACGGGGGACGAAAGCAGCAATCTTTTTGCCGTTCTTGATCAGCTGGACACGAACCGACTTACGAATAGCACTGTTAGGCTGCTTGGCCTCAATGCCAATCTTCTCCAAAATGATTCCCTTGCTCATACTGGCTCCAGCCATAGGAAGATTGTACTTTGTTGTACTGTGAGCCTTGGCGAAGGATTTCTTTGCCCACCGCTCTTCTTTACGGTGGAGACGCATCTTGCGCCCAGTGCGCATGCCTTGTGGTTTACCCATGATTACAAATTATTATCTGATAAAATTCAAGTACAAGGTTAGTCAGCAATCTATCATGCATGCAGCTTTCAACCAAAACAAGCAACGACTTTGTACGACACAGTCCCCACACGGTAAAACAGTCTTTTTTGCCCCTTGAAACAAAGCAAACGATCAGACGGTATCGTGGTTTTCCCACTTGCTGCTGTTCGAAATCTTCTTTCGACAATCTATGCCTACCACCCGCTCTAAACCGCACGCTATCAAACGCTATTGATTTACGTAGCCGGTACCTTCACCCGCGCTTGCAGGATGCACGCTTCCATGCATGAACTGCATGCACCAAGCCAAAATTCTTCTCCATCCATCACCGCAAG
>JACKZZ010011704.1_pt1 | contig 11871 bp, 10 predicted proteins | sample 8027871 | NCBI WGS metagenome assembly JACKZZ01 (sample SAMN15724774, study PRJNA655200) | protist metagenome | isolation source: fluorescence activated cell sorting (FACS) single amplified genomes of... | place: USA: West Boothbay Harbor, Gulf of Maine | collected 2000-07-19
ATGGACATTAAAATTACAGAATTTGTCTTTTATGTGCCTGTACCTTTTAGCGCCAGCAATTAATAATTGTCGTCTGCTCTGATGTGTGTGTTCGGTGTTCCGTTCGTTGTGTGTGTTTTAGGTTACGACGAAAAGATTTTTTTTTCGAAAATCCAAAATATATCAACACTCCTCTTGTTTTTCAATTTGAAACACGTTTAGATTTTCATCCAAGAAATCTTCCCATTAAACTCCTGCCTCTTGACTTAGCTTTCGAAAGTCATGACACACAACGAAAAACGCCACAGCGCTGTCCGCGAAGGTCAAATTGCTCTTTTCACGGGTTCGATATATGGAGCCGTTCATACGATATCGGGACATCCTCTCGATACAATCAAATCAAAGATGCAGTTGCAACCCGAATTTTCAAAGTCAAATGCGACAGCAGTGAGCCGCGCTATCTATAGAGAGTTCGGATTTAAGGGTTTCTTCCACGGCGTTATGCCACCCTTACTGGGATCAGCTCTGTACAGAGGTAGCATGATGTCTGCCTACGAATTTGCCTTTTCCTATTTTACTCTTCACTTACCGGAGGATCACCCTATAAAGGAAGAGTATATGGGTTGCATACGCCCTCTTGTTCCTATTTCTGTTGTATTTGCATCGGTGGTGCGTGGGAGCATCGAGGCGCCGTTTGAATACGCAAAAGTGAGCACTTGATGCTATACTACTGTGTTTATAATTTGTGGGTATTTTATGTACCTTTCCATCTTCATTACTTTCCTTTTTAGGTCATGCTGCAAACGGAGCAGAAATGGAAACTCAACGCCATATTTCGAGGATTTCATTGGCAAATTGCACGTACAACTTTCTTGTTGCTTCCAATCTTCACGGCAATGGACTATCTGCGAAGAAAGACAAATGTGCTGAAGACGTTGACTGGAAATGCGGCGGTGACGTTCGGTGTGGTGGGTATGGCGTACGCATCCACATGGCCACTGGAAACAATGAAAAACTTAGCACAGAGCGGTCTGCCGCGCCCTGGGGCAAGCGTCGGCGAGCGCGTAAAGCACATGGGTGGAGTCACCGGGATGATGCGCGGCATTGCTCCTGGGGCCACTGGTGGAGGTATCAGGAACGCACTCGGTATGGTTGCCTTTGTTTACGCCCAGCAAATGGTGACTCGCTTAAACCTCCGTGGTGCGGACGTTTAATATGTATCGGTAAAGATGCCTGTCACTTCTATAATATCTAGCTGAGTATATATTTAGTAGTATTAGTTTTCATTATAGTTTGTGTATATACTGTAGTATAAATAGTATAAAAGTTGTAGAAAAGTACAACTTAAATAAATAACCACATTTATAGATGAAGTAACTCGAGGTCTACAATTTGCACTAATTTGTAAAGCCCAAATATAAGTTTGTCAAAAGTTATTAAGCGAAATGCCTACTTGGCCCTTTTATTTTACTAGGACCCCTGGAGTGGTAGTAGTGTATATTAGCATTTTTTTTACTTTTTTGCGCACGCGCCGCCGCAAACTTAAGGGCGTACAAATCGCCCAAAAGGGCGTGGATACTTTCCTCTTCCGCCGCCACTCTCTCATCAATGATGATTCTTCGATTCCTCTCTCAAAATCATAATTCCTCGGCACAATGCACTCTTGCGCAAACGTTTGATAAGCATAAGCCGTGACTGGGGGACCTTAATTGCACGTTTTCTTACAGCCATGGAATCACTCATGGCCATGGGTTTTGATGAGGACCAATGTGAATTAGCCCTTAAAAGATCCCACAATAGCGTCGATAGGGCGTTAGATATGCTTCTTTCTGGCTGCGATTTGAAGGGTTCAGCAGAAAATTCAAATGTATTACAACTAGAAATTTCACAATATACCTTTAGCGATGCTGGTTCCTCAGCATGCACTGCGATCGCACTATCTGCTATGGCATCAGTTGTAACTATGCTGGATAGCGGGAACGCGATTGACTTTTCTAGTGATAGGTTTCGCATTGCACTATCAGATTCTATTTGCAATGGCGTCTCACAGTTCAGCACTACGACTGTGTCGAGGGATAGGCACGCCTCGGTGGAGGAAATAGGCACCACAATGGTTGCAGACTTTAAAAGTGTCACAGATGTGCCCGTGCAGGGAATGCTATCAGATGCTGGGTGCTTTGCCTCTACATTTGCAACCGTGCGTACCAAGGCTGTTGACCTGCGCAAATATATTGGCATCGTCATAACAAAACCCCCCGAAACTGTTTGCGTCGTGATACCACCGGTGAGCGCTCCTGCTGGCGAAGACACATTTGTGTTCTTTGACTCACACAGCCGCCCAGAGTTGGGTTTCGATGGATGCTACCTTGTTTCGTCACACCACGAACAAGAGATAATTGACCGGTTAAATACTATTTTCCCCGCATTCGCTGGTTTCAGCGGTGCTGAGGGGGGAGGTGATGAAGATCACGATCTTGCTGAGGCCATGTATAACATGTTTGATGCCACAGCATTTCAGAGCTTGTAAGACTATGACTATTTTCTATTTTCGCATTTCACTTCTATTCCTTGGCACCTATATATATACAGAGCGGATCTTGTCCCTGGTTCCTGTTCTTGTAGAATTCGCAGAGCAGTGTTTTACTTTTGAGAATATAAGTATATATACGAAATCGCAGTTTGTGATTTTAAAACAACCTATAGTGATAAACTCAACTGTACAATCAACACTGTGCAATCAACAGTGTACACCATCACCTTCCTAAGAGGCAGTAAACACGAAGGGGCAAGGCCTTGGCCTGTGTATTTTCAGTTTACAATATTGTGTAGTAGATGTATATATATAGATTTGTTAATGATCGAGTATATATATACTATGTACTATGGTACCAATATATACCTAGACTGTCACCTCGATTAGTGTGTAGATATATATTACAGTAGATGTTGTCCAATATGATTGTACTAGACAAGTGACCAAAATGTGGCAGGATATACACTAGACATATACATCAGGTCTCCTGCCTTAGCACACGGCCCTTCGATACTTCTGCAGTGAGCTTTTGGCCAACAACCATTGTACCACCGGGAACCACAACTGTCGTATCGGAAACCGTACCGGGCTCAATGCACACAAAGTGTTTGTATGCATCATCATCCATATCAGCGGTGGCGGCGGCTTTATCGATCCATGGATTCCACAGCACACATGCAATGGGCACTCTAGTTTCATTGAGGGTGGCCCAGCGGTCTGCACGAATCATTACATCGTTCACAGGCTGAATCACACCCTCCACACAATGTTCAAATACTTCGTGCACAAAGATGGGCTCATCAGCATCCCCCTCAAAGCTGTACACGCGATCCACCTCGTGGCTAAAAGGGATGTATTCGGACTCCTCACGCACCTGCACACCATCATGGAGCTTATCAGAGTATGTTGATCCACAAAATCCTCTCACCTGCGTCGTGGATATGTCTGGTACCCTAATATAGGTGTGTAGTAGAGCCTGACACTCAAATGGAGAGCTATCGTTGTTCTCTATCGCGAACGCGGAGCTCAATGAACCAGCAGTGAGGGTAACGTCATAATGTAACTTGAACCGGTGCGGCCACATAGCCCTCGTTACATCAGTATCTTCCAAGCTAAAACGTGCCGTAATGGAAGAGTCAGTAACAATAGAACCATTGAATATCCACATGGCATTTCTGGCGAAGCCGTGCTGAGCCATGTTTGTGTCGGGGCGGCCGAACTGCGGGAAAACCAATGGGATACCACCACGTAGGGCTTTGGCACCGTCAAACACAGCTATGGACGAAAGAAACAGCCTCTCCTGACCATAGCTTTTCCAAGACGTTACTGTAGCACCCAATAGATAGATCTGGCAAAAATGAGCGCCATCTGTTGTTGAGATACAAACACTGGGGGAGCCGTTGCTTCCCTCGACTAAAGCGGAGCTGAATAAGGATGATTGCAACCCTTCCGAAGCCTCCATTTCACTTCAATATTTATTTGACTTATAGAATATGGACTGAGGACGGTGAACATCAGTCACATCAATCACACAGAGTCGTCGCACTTCCTTCCGCCCGAGAGAGAATACAGTAGTTTGTGTGGTGGCGGTGTAGTCGTGTGGGATTTCATTTTCCGATTTTCGATTTTTCATCTCCTCTCTTTCTCTCTTTTTCTCTGTTTCTCTCTCTTTCTATTTTCTTTCTTTAGTTTACATTCACATTACACTTTTCTTTACTGTACTGTATGTAGTGTACTCTTATAACTTTATATAGTATCTCTCTATTTTAAACCACATTAATCGCATATATCCAATCCTATGGTATCAGACTTCTACTGATAAACCCGTTCGAGTGGGAGAGCGTTTTTATTTATTGATGCTTTGAAAAGTCTTCAGGCGGTTTTCAGCTGCGACGATTGAAATATTTACTGTTAAGAATGTCGTCATTTCTGAATTCTTCTGTTGCTAAGAAGAAAACTCCCGATCAGATGGTCCTTGCGGCAATAGATGCCCTTAAAAGTCTTAGTAAAGGCGATTCTCTTTCAGTTGATGAAACTGCTGACGCGGGAAAGTATTTAGACAGGCAATTGAACGATATCAAAATTATTCTCTATGGTGACATTGATCATCCGGATATTGATGAGGATCAAATTAGAACTATCTCTGGCTTTATACAAAGTTCCGATATGATACCCCTTCTCATTTCCAATATATCCGTAGTCTCTTTTGAAGCCAGGAAAGACATTGCTCTAATTTTCAACAATATGATGCGGAAAAACCTGAACAACATGGTATGTTATATAGCCGCCAACTCAGATCTTGTAGGCATGCTCGCGAATGGTTATTTGAACCCCGACTCAGCTCTCAGTTGCGGTTCCATGTTGAGGGAGTGTATTCGTTATGAAGATTTAGCGTCCTACATTCTGTTTTCTGATGTGATTTGGATGTTCTTTGACTCGTTCGTACATGTGCCCAACTTTGAAGTGGCTTCGGATGCGTTCAACACCCTCAAGGAGCTGCTCACCACTCCTAAGCACAAGCACGTATCATCCGAGTTTCTGGAGACGCGTTATGACCTATTTCTGCAGCGTTACGATAAGTTACTCCAAAGCGACAACTATGTCACGAAACGTAGGTCTTTGAAGCTATTATCGGAGGTTCTACTGGATCGCAGCAACTTTAATGTGATGATGATGTACATCTCCTCAAGAAACAATCTTAAGACCATCATGAACTTGTTGAGGCACAAGTCTTCTAATATCCAGTTCGAAACATTTCATGTGTTTAAGATATTTGTGGCGAATCCCAATAAGACAGATGAAATCACGGATATTCTCTGCAAAAATGCGAAGAAATTAGTTGCATATTTGGAGGCATTTCAGGTGGAAAAGGACGAAGAAGATCCGCAGTTTGTGGCAGAAAAGAGGCTTCTCATTGAGTAAGTACCAACTTGCTTATAGTATACCGTGTGACGGAATGCAAATACACCTCATGTTTCTTGCTTGTATATTTCTTTGGGTATTGTAGTAGTTTAATCCAACTAGTACACGACTCCCAGCAACTGGAGCAGCAGCAACAGCAACAAACACAAGAGAGTCAGCGCATTAACTCAGCCCCAATCGATCCTTCCGTACCCGTTACTGAAAGCGCTTCTTCAATATAGCAAGGGCTACTTTAAAGAGAGGCCCACTGAACACATCGAGGCCGGCAACCTGCGCTGGACGGAGCTGTTTGCAAACGGCGAGACGGCACTAATGAACACGCAATGCTTTCTGACCCAAACTCCTTAAATGAAGGTTTATGGAAGTTATAACTGGACAAACTCTTTAATGTAAATGTATATGTGTAAATGAGCTAACACTTCAGGATATGACTGTCAATGTGTAATGAGCTAACACTTCAGGATGTGACTGTCAATGTGGCGAAAATTATAGCGTCAACAGTGAAGAAATGCGTATAAGTTATATATATAAAAAATATATACAGTACAGTTGGATATACTAGAGGGGTGTATATACTTATTTATTATTTACTATTCTCTGCCGTAATTTATTCTAAAGTCAGAAGCACGTTCCCATGCCAAGCCATATATCTACATACACAGAGGAGCTCCCCTTGTCGGCCATACACTTTACATGTTGATTCTAAAGTGAATTGTTGAGTCGCGCTCACACTAACAAACAGAACGTTGCCTGCGGCAGATACTACTATGTACGACAGCACACATAAATATGCGAGCACTATGAATATATACTGGCAACATACTACTAGATACCGCTTGTGCTGTAGCAGAGTGGGGCACAATGCGACAGTTTGCAGGTTTACCAACTATATACAGCGTTGTTTGCAACCACACTGGAAAATGCTTCTTCAGGAGTAGTATTTTCCTTTACGCTGCTGGTAGCATCAGCAGTCGTATCGAAGTTGCAGTGATCCCACTTGAAGTTATTAAACACGTAGTCGATTCCTCGCACATTATTAGGGTCAAGTGCTAAGTAAAACTCAAAGTTGGTCACGACGCCATCTCCATCCGTATCGGCAAACTTATCCATGGCCCGTGACAAGGGAAGACCTTCAGGCAACACTGCGTCGTCCTGCGCATGTCCTTTACAGACGTATGCTTCTGGGAAGTGCGGATTTTCATTAGTGTCTTGAGTATAGTATGAGTACTGTAGCCAGTCCTCCTTGTTCGGATCCTTCCATTTGGTGAAGGTATTCGATCCGAACTTGTTCAAACCGTCAACTCGCTTTGCGGCAAGAAGGCGTTCAATAGCCTTTTACAATACAGTGTGTGTAATACAAAACCGATATTTAGAAAAATGAGGATTCCGTAATACAAGAGCTCGATATACCAATATACCAGAACACAATGTATCGACATTTTCAAAATAATTCCTTACCGGGTGAATCATCCAGAAGAGGATATCAGCAGGAGAGGCACTCTCCAGCATTTCTCCTTCCTTCACAGATGTGGTGGCGAATACGTAGACTAAATCTTTGAGCATTTCTTCTGGCATGGTACTCTTGAAGTATTCCCGGTTTGCATCGTTGTTAAACAAGCATTGAAAGACGTCCATCCATTCCGTTTCACCGGAATGTAAGGAGGGAATGCCACACTTGCAGTCTTCAAATGGGGTATTAGAGTCGCAAATTTCCGGACAAACCAGTAACTGAGAAATAGGACCCGCTGTGCACATGTGGGAGCGCCACAACGAGCGGTAGATATGGAAAAACTCACCAACAATGGCTCTTTCGTACATGGCACGTCGAGGAGCAGATTGACCCCATTTGTTGTGGAATTGTGGGGGATTGTAGCCGGCTGTTATAATTTCATCGTCGGTTAAATTCGTATCCATGAGGGTGCCCCACTTTGCCGCGAAAGCCGCTAAATCGTCCTCGCACCCACCAAAAACACCACCAGTTTGCACGTGCATGGGGCCGTGGCCATTGGCTGCAACCAGCAATTGGAACTGCGCGAGTGATGTTAGGTTCATGACCGAGAAGTGAGTTCTGCAGGTCGGAATACGCTTTTGTTTGTCCTCGGATCCACACACATTGAACAAACTGCGTTGAATGTAAACATCTTCATTATTGTTCCAATATGAACGGATAAACCCGTAGGAATTTCGGACGCCTTTCGGGTCCATTTGTTTAGGCATCAAAGAGTTCTTCCAGCGCGAGTTAATAATATGAAAGGTCTCATCAACACCACCAAACCATCTATCGGTAAACACTGGGGAGATCTCGACCAGGCGAGACGGCGAAGCGTCTTCCTTTTCGATTTGCTCACCTTCGATCGAAAAATCCTACCAACATTATCCGTGTGCAAAATAAAGAAAAATCACAAGAATGAGATCAGAGTCGCTGGACCGTTCAATATCCTCTGTACTACTGATTTACCCAGTACGGAAGAATCACCCTCGGGTTGATAGATTGCAAAGAAGCCTCGAATGTGTTCTGTAGAGCGAGGTGATGAGTGAGGAATCCGCTTCCTTCGTGGTACTGGTCACAGCGTATATCTGACGAAGCCTTGGCGTGTTCAGCCACCAAAGTGGCCACCGATGTATACTTTTCACCGTAAATTTTACGCCCTTCGGCGGTCGGCACGCGCCACAGAGTAATGGCCGTGTCCAAAAATAGCTCTCTGTCCGCACGGGTCAATTCGCGAATTTCGCGCTTGACAAACCTTGATGAAAAGTGCCGTGGAAAATATATATGATAACAGGTTATCCCACCCCACGATCATGTGTACAAGTAATATTATAGTATATACACACATGCTTACTTGGAAATAAGGTGACTTTTGAAAGAAGAAACGTAATCTCTGGTATCAATATCGTAAATATCCACCTGGAGGGCGTAAATGCCAGGCTCGGTAGGTGCTTCGAAGACTAGAACCTTGCCTTCGTGAGGTTTCTCGCGTTCAAAGCCCTCCACATGCCATTTGAAAACATAATCAGATCTGGAGCTAAAGGACCCAGCGATCGAAAGGGTGGTCATTTTGAAAGGCTCAATGAGTTGTGAGAGTGGAAACTCTTTAAAAAATGAGTATTCCCCAGCAAAACCCCCATATTCATTAGTTGCAACAATCTTTAAATCATCCTCGTCCGCCATCCGGAACTCTTCACCAGTAATCATATCAGAAAATGACGAAAATTGAGTGTTGCTGCTGCTGCTACTACTACTACTGCTGCTGCTGCTGCTGCTGCTGCTGCTGCTGCTGCTGCTACTACTGCTGGTGGTGGTATTCAAATTTACATGACTTATTCCGAGGGCGGCAATCCCACAGAAAGACAACATGGCAATAAATCCAGCAATTGCGCGAGATCTAGAGTTAACGTAGCTTTTGGGACTACCACTGGAGAGTGTTGATTTATCAGTGTATTGATAGCTTCCTTCAATCACCTCTGGGAAATCTGCTGAATTACGTTCTGGCATTTTCATTTTCAAAAGAAAGCAACAGAATTTCCCTCCCTTTGTTGCTTGATCCCAACGTTGTCAGACAGACTCGGGGGAATTTAGCGTACGTACTTTTACTTTACTCTAAAACTTAGGAAACAAGACCGAGTACTCGGAAATGCTTCTAATATTGTACTTGGTACTAAGCACAATACAAACTCTCTGGGCACTCGGAGAGTTAAATAATTCACACCGCTGGTACTAGCAGGAAGGTTTGAACAGACCGGGTACTCGGTGATACAATACGAGGATTGTACTTCTAAAACAAAAACACTTGAGTGAATCAAGATTTGTTTAGGATTAAATGCTTTTCAGTCGGTTAAAATCTTCAACGGAAACATGGAAGGAGATTGTATAAAGAATAACATTTAACTAAAGACCGGTTGCACAAAAAACGATAGGATAGGATAACACAGCACAATCAATCAAACGTATCGAGGAAGAAACGTATCTTGACTTTTTATTTTGTTTTGAGAAGAAACGTATCTTGAGGGTGCCCCACTTTTTCTCCCACAAAACCAGCGCCAGCACTCTACAGCAGTATCTACCGTGTGAGAGATGATTTCAATGTATTTTCGCCTGTTTGCGATTGCGTTTTTCAAGTTATTTTACATTATTAAAATATCACCGGCTGTTCAATTAATAGGAAGGCAATGAGCTAGGAAGCTGAATCCGACGTTGGCGTTGTTAGAGGTATGCGCACGAAGATAAATACCTGGCTGCACAAATACGTCCTGGTTGGCCAGCAACTATACAAAAGCGCTGCGATCGTGGACGAAAATGCCCCTTTTTATGTGCGCCACCGCCGCTTATTGTCAATGTCCCTGCCGGCACTGTTGGTGGAGATTATCTGGCTAGCTTACATGATTGATCAGAATAGGATGCACTTGTTCAACGGCAACATTGGAGAACATGATAGCCCAAGGTGGTATGCCACAGTAACTATGATTTTCGGCTCCATAGTGGCTGGAGCGACAAGTGAGGGTGGAGGGGCGATTGGTTAGTATAAATGATTAATGTGCGGTACCTAGTTATTTCAATGTTATCACAAGATAGTGGTGAATTCTCCTAGATAGCCCTCATGCTCTTATATTCTCTGCTTTGTGCTGTTTCATTGTTTGGAAACCATACAGCTTTTCCTGTCCTCACCCTGGCCATGGAAGTGGCTCCCGGTGTGGCCCGAGATTTTTCCTACATGATTCAGTCCGTTGGTATGACTGCTGCAGCCTTCTCTATCTTTTTTATGCGTGTACTGCTAGAGTGGCACGCCATCATTTACGCCAGTGTTGGCGGGGTGGCAGGTGTCATATACGGCCTGGAGAAAGTAGCTCCCCTGCTGGAGCCAGCATACACTAAGATGTATTTCGTGTGCATCTGGTTTGCATTTGCCTTCGCTTTGTTCTGGATTAATCGATACCGCGACCGAGAAGTGTATCATAGTATTCCCTTTTGGAAGGAGGGGGAAATGTTCAGGTATTCTCTTGGGACTCAAGTGTTCGGCAAGGACATTGCATTTGTTATCAACTGGAGAGCATTTGTTCTGGTCGGCACTGGGTTCCTGGGTGGTATATTTTCCGCCATGTCCGGCTCTGGGATTGACATCTGCTCATTCGCAGTGCTGGCTCTACTCTTCCGAGTGAGCGAGCGCGTTGCCACACCCACCTCTGTGATTTTAATGGCGGTCAACACCGTCGTTGCGTTCATGTATCGCAAATACAGTGTTGAGAGTCAAACCGAACTGAGCCCCATTGCGGAAGAGGCCTACAACCTATGGTACGTGTGCATCCCCGTGGTTGTAATCGGTGCCCCGCTTGGCGCTGTCGTCTCATCCCATCTGCACAGAACTGTGCTGGCTTATATGATCTATGTCATTGATTTGGCGCAACTGATTGGCGCCTTATATGTAGTGCGCCCGTGGACCACCGAGAAAACAGACACCCCGGTAGATTTGTGCATCACGTCTGCAATCATTCTTGTGTCTGGCTGTGCGTTCTTCTCCATGTTGGCTGTGGCTGGCCAAAACGTTTTGAAAATGCACAATCAGGAAGATCAAGAGGAGGGATACAGCTCAGTGTCGGTAGTTGGGGGCGAGTTTCAAGGTCTGGAGCAACAGGAGCACTTATCGACGGTAGTCAAGGACAAAGACGCAGGGCTAACCACTGCTAGTGAGTCGACACCAGATGCTTCTGTGTCTGACGGAGCTGCGGTCGAAATGGTGTCTGTCAATTTGACTCCAGTGGCAGACAGTGAGGGAGCAGATTCAGTATCGGTGTGACCGACCGTTTGTCCGTGAGCCACAGGTAACCAAAAAGTAGAACTTTGTGGACTGGTAGCTTTGCAGTTCCAAAAAAAGTGTTGTTGACAAGACTAGTGGCCGCTTGACAGGCTTAAGTTGTACATCTGTATAGCTTTGGGCGGGCTCTTCAAAGATTTTCGGTGCGACCGACCGTTGAGAGTTCCATGGTGTGAGTCGATTCTCAGTGGCTGCTGCTGTGAATGTATACATATATTGTATATCACCACTTGTGTATATTGTGTATATATATAACCACATTGTATATGTATATTGCAATCATCACAAGTTTACAATAAAGATCTTTCACTTTTACTCGATGTGAATGCACTGGTAAGCCTCGGTGAAATTTTCATTTTTAACCCCCGTTGGACTATTCGACAGAAACGGTCAATAACAAAGGAACCAACTCAGAAACGGTATTTGGAATGAGTTGCAGGACCTGAAAAACTCAGCGCTAAGAGCTTTAAGGAAGAGCTGGGTGGTGTTCGTTTGGCTTCCGCCAGAGGTATCACACTGCCGAGCCATGATGTGAATAGTGTGCATGTGTTTATTTTGCTGGTATAGTATAGTAATAAGAGTTGCTAGACATGTATTGAGTCTAGTTTTATTTATACTTATCGATAC
>JACKZZ010013250.1_pt1 | contig 11869 bp, 2 predicted proteins | sample 8027871 | NCBI WGS metagenome assembly JACKZZ01 (sample SAMN15724774, study PRJNA655200) | protist metagenome | isolation source: fluorescence activated cell sorting (FACS) single amplified genomes of... | place: USA: West Boothbay Harbor, Gulf of Maine | collected 2000-07-19
GCACCTTCCAACGGGGGCGACTTTGGGGCGCCTTTTCGAAGAATGCTGCACTCGGATCGCTTCTGTAAGCTACCCGCATGTTGCCATCTGGTATATTTCAGCCCTGGCGGGCCCTTGGATATTAGGGAGAACTTGGAGTTTTTGGATACAGTGGGAAAGCGATTTATTGGAAACTGGTACGCCGATCAAGGTTTGGAGCTGAACGAACCAGCGCACGAGTTTCGCATTATGGAGGTGGATATAACGGGAGCGGTGTCGAAAAGCAAAGAGCTAGCGAATAAGACAGCAATCGAAGCGGAGGCAGCCAAGCTAATAATGGGTGCCAGTGAGGAGGCAGACCCGAAGAAAAAGCATCGCGGGAGCAAGCAAAAGAACAGAGGCAGCAAAGATATCTCAAGAGGTTCGAAGAGAAAAGATTCAAAAAACGATGCAGAAACAACCAGTACTGGTGCTGCTGCTGCTGCTGATGAGTAATAGGATGATAAAAAGAAAAGAGAATCTGAGGAAGGCATTGAAGAGGAGGGAAAATTGGGGCAATTAATTATAAGAAACTCAATTGAAGATGAGGATTCGAAAAGAGATAGTTTGGGCGCAGAATCCGGGGAGAAAGAAGAGGAAGAAGATGGCACTGCAAAAGACGAGGAAAAGAAAGAGACAGAAGACTCTAGCATTACAGAAGACGCAAAAGATAGTACTGAAGACGCAAAAGATAGTACTGAAGAGGCAAAAAGTAGTACTGAAGAGGCAAAAAATAGTACTGAAGAGGCAAAAGATGAAAAGAGAGATTCAGAGGCCAATGACGTCGTCGCGGTTCCGGAAGCCGAAGGGTCGGGAGAAAAGGAAGAAGAACCAGAGGTTGCCCCCCCTGCCCAAGTCATTGGGAAGGCAGAAAAGGAAGAAGAAGACGAGGAGGAAGAGGATGTCCCTATTATGCCCTTGCCGCAACGACCGAAGTCGGTGTGGGATGAGCTTGAGGAAGAGGACAGAAAAAAAGCGGAAAGTCTGGTTGCAGGCAAGTTCTCCTCAGGCTCTGACTCGGATGACGCTGACGCGCTGCGTACGGAGTGTTGCATCAACGAGGATGACCTCGAGCCGTTCGAAGATCTGTTGATCCTCGTGCGATCCGCCGCCGCCATGCATAAAGTGTTCGCCAGTTTCGCGCGTCAGTTCGGGCTGGGCTATGGTCGGTCCGTGCTCATGGACCACCGACATTACACAGAGGTGTCGCGCGCTGAAGAGTCGCAATTGTTTGCGAACAAAGCTGTTCGTCTGGGCGACCTCCGCAACATTCATTATCGCGACATCATTTGGTATGAGGCGTTTGGGTCCGAAACGGCGCCAAAGCCGGGCACTACACAACAACAGGCAGAGCAACCAGCGCCTGAAGGCGGGCGAAAAATGGAACGCGGGGCGACTCAACGACTGAGTAGTGAGAAAACGGAGAAAACTGAACAACCCGTCGACGCGCGATTGTCAGTCGGAGACGAGTCGGAGACGGCGCCACAGCAGCAGAACGAAGAAGCGGAAACTCAGCAGACTGGCAGTGGTGAAAAAGGAACCAGTAGCAAGAAATTAGAAAGTAGTCCTGGGGCTGGGGCGCAACAAACACAGGAGCCTTTTGGTGTGCCCCGTTCTTCTTTACCGAGCGCCGCCGCACAAGCTCAATCTCCCAATTTTCTTACCAATTGGGGGCGCGAAATCGGGCTTCTCACCCCTCTTGGGAAGCAAACCATTCAGCAGATGAAGCTGAGTGCGACGGCTGACGAGGGCAAAGATCCGTTTCTTGTGAGCCTCTGTCCAGAGCGAGTCGTTCGAAATCTCCTCCCGCGAAATCCAGTGCAGGAAGCGCTGCATAAATCGTGGATGTTCCGCCGGGAGCCGTGTCGCGACTTTTTAGAATTTTATTTTCAGGATTCCGTGTCGGTGCCGCTGTTTGAGGAGTTCATTGGGAAAACGCTAGAGCTTCTGGAAAACTCGGGCGAAAAAAGAAAGTTTTTCAGTGCCGAGACGTGGAAGTTAGTGCAGACCCTAACCCGGAGCGAAGTGAATGCCAATCTGACAACTGCAATGCGGGAGCTAAAGATCGCACGAGAGACTACGGTGATGGCAGCAGAGTCGCAACAGGCGGAGGACGACAACTCTCAGCACAATAATAGAGCGTCTGTAAAGCAAACCTTTGACGACGCCACGACTGGGCCCGTGGATATTCGCGTGGAGAAGTCTCGAAAGCAGTTATTGCAAAGGAAGAGGAATGAGGAGCGGAAAACTGCGGAGAAAGCGTTTATAGCGAACTCTTTGGAGCAGCTGCTGCGGCCACCGCCCAATACCCCGAGCTCGGAGCGCCAGATCAAAATGGTAGATGTGATCCGCGAAGAGGAGGAGCGCAGGCGAGTGTGGATCGAGAGACACGCGCAACATGCGCCTTTTTGGTTGTATGAACCGGTGAACGTCGCTGCCGGGGGCCGCCAATTCGGAGGGCTCATTCCCAGTTCGAATATCTCGGGGTTTGCTTCCGAGTTCGAGGGGAATGGCATCCCTGATCCGGCCGCAGTCCCTGCGGGGGTGAGCAGCACCATGACTGCCGGAAGCCCCCTATTTTCGCGTGTCGACGATATCGGATCCAGCAACGCCGAGGAGGAAAATCGGCAGGACTGGGCGGCACTTTTGAAGCGGGAAAAGGAACGAGAAGAAGCGGTAGCGCCTCATTTTGTGAATCTCGATCGCAGTGCAGAAAATATTCTGAAGGACCGAAAGAAGGCCCGAGCAGAGGAGGATTTTCGGTTGTGGAAAAGTCGTATGCCGCCCGATTCTGACGACTCAGATCTTCTAAGCGACGATGAGGATTCGGAGGACGAGGAACTACTAATTGATTCTGCTATTCTAGGCCTAGTTACACCGGGGCGCAGGAAAAGTTCGGGGAGAAGGAGCACAGGGCGAAGTAGCACCGGCATAAAATCGATGAATTTTCAACGAATGAGTTTGAACGAAAGTGCGCACTCTGGTGCTGCAGGGATAGCTGCCTTCCACGCGATGTTAGCGAATTCGGCATCGGGGCGGGCGTTGCGGCCCCCAAAAACTTTCTACAGATCGAGGGAGAACGTTTGGCTCGAGGCCTACCTAAAAATCCAGGGGGTTAGAGCGAAAATCGCAACCACAAAATCAGCTTTACAGGATGGAATGCGACGCCTGAATGAAGCAAACGAACGGATTCGCTCCATAGAGACATCACTAATACATCTCGAAAGGGACCGTGAGATGGCCGGTACAAAATTGCACGAGCTCGAACAGTCGGCCAATTTTCAAGCCCAGCGGGCCGCAGCGGCGAAACAAAACATGCAGAACGATTTGAATGCCGCGGTGGTGGTTTTGAATGAAGCCATTGCGACTCTTTCGCGGCTCACGCAGGGCGAAATGAGCGAACTCGCCCTGATGGAACCCCCAGTACCGAAGGGCGTCAGTCTTATTGCGCAGGCGCTGTGTTTGATGTTTAAGATAAAACCCCTGAAGTCGTGGAATGCTACCCTTCAGACGTTTCAAATGGATTACTGGGAGCCAGCGCGTCAGCACGTTCTGATAGACCGAGATATTTTGAAGAAAATGATCGCATTCGATAAGGAGTCGTTATCCGATGAGTCGATTGGAGCGCTGGTGAGGATATGCGAAGATCCGGTGTTTGAGAGAATGAAGCTGAACACCATCGCAGTAAGCGCCGGCGCCATTGGCTATTGGGTTCAGGCCGTCCTGGGGCACTTGGCTGCTCTAAAGCTGGTTGCGCAGAGACGTGGCGATCTGCAGGCCATGGAGCATGAGCTTCGTTCGAACTTGGTCAACCTGGGAGCGGCGCGCCGGGAACTCGAAAAAATTTCTCAAAATCATACGAACTTGAATACTAATTTAGCTACTGAAATAGCAGATCAAGAAGCAGTGCGAGGCGTTACCAATCAATGCAACGCAGTGCTGGAGCGGACTAGCAAGTTCAATCTTTCTTTTTCCAAAGAGTATGAGGCCCGGGTGTATAAATTGGCTCAGCAATACATCAACTTGGAAAGATGCCGACTAGGGAATGCACTGTTAGGCGCCTTTGTGCTTACCTATTTAGGTCTGTTTCCGAAAGAGTTACGCGGCCTCATCATGCAACAGCTCTTCACAGATGAGCTACTGGGTGGGATCAAGGTAAAGTTGCGATACTTCTACGACAATCAGAATGAGAAAAGTGAGCACGTATTGGGCTTAAATTTCTCGAAGGAGTACGATTTGGCATCCGTGTTATGGAATGGGGATATAAGGAATCAGAGACATTGGCACATCAGAGGCAACTTGCCACTAAGCAATGTGGAAAGTGGCATCATACTTGATGAGTCACGATGTCGCTGGCCTTTGCTCATAGATCCGCACGGATTTGCACTGCGTTGGTTGCGTCACTGTCTAAGCGTACTATTACTTATTAACTGGCTGTGTGTCGCTGCACTTGACATTGATGTGAATTTCGTTCTTTTATAAAAATATTTGAGTCTAATAAGACTGCAATACTGTAGCTCTGCCCGCGCGCTCGCAAGGCAGTTGATGAAAATGCGACCAATATTATACCCATCCAGATATTATCGGGGATGTAATATTATTTAAAAAACCCAGGTAAATCCCCCCGGTCTCACGCTGCTACATCCCCGATATCTGGATGGGTATAAGTCAAAGCGTACATTTCGGATCCCCTTCGCTACGCTCGATATCCCACGGGCAGCTGCGTTGAGACGGGCGGAACGCGCGAGAGCAGTTCGTCTCGCTGAAAAATCTCGGCAAGTGCGAATGCGAGGCATTGGCACACAAATCCAACGTCGGCGCTCGAGTTTGGCCACTTCAAAACGACATAGTGGTATAGGTGGTGGTGGACTGATGATAAATGCATCAGCTGCTCCCGGCGGTCCGGAATTTAGTCGAAAGCAAGCGGCAGATCTGCAGAAACAAACCGTAGAGTTGCAGAAACAGGCAGCCGAGGTCCAGAAGTCCGAAGAGGCTGCTGAGGCAGAAGAGGGGCACCTCCATTTCTCCACCGGGGTTAGTCTAAAAGACGCGATTTGTCAATTCGTTGTGCGGGGGTTCCCCGTAGCTATGGAGCTGGATACGCTTACCCGATGTGAAACTGCAGCGGATGTGGCTTTTCTGGAGGACCTTTTGAAAAAGCAGCTAATGGTGACCACCGCAGGCACCGGCGCGGCTGCGGAGCGTGGACCGAGTCTAACTCCGAATAGCATCTTAACAGAGGAAGTGAACCTGCTAGAACTCTTTCCCGAATTTCGCCTGTATTTGTTTGTGTCGGAGTCCGACTGTCGCCATTGCGCCGGGTCAGGTGGATTGACGAAGCTGTTTCGCCAGCGAGAAATCATAGGCAACCAGGGCCTCGTTGCCTCAGACTCAAACTTGCTGAGTCATCGCGAAATTCAGGACCACGGCGTTATGAGCAGCTGTCCGGAGTCCGTGCCAGGTTATGTGGCCAGACAGATGGCGAGTCTGGCAGCGGGTTTGGGGCTGGACGAAGCTCCGGGGCCTGGGAAATCCCAAAGCAAGCGTCGAGGCTCGTACAGACGAGGCTCAACGGCCGTGAATTTTGGTGGTGGGAGTGAGTATGCGTCGGATGACGAAACACGAGCGAGTATGACTGCGAGCCAATTCGGCGGCAGCTTTACAGGGGGAAGTTTTTCCCAAGGCGCTGCTTCAGCAAAGGCCTCGAGCGATATGCCATTGCTTCTGGAGAATCGTTTATCACTCCATAACTGTACGTCTCAGCATGTGCTACTCCATCTCAATCTCATTAATTTCGAGATTCCTGTGAGTGAGTTTGCGAAACATAGTTTAATGCCCTTGGTGATCGGGAAATTAGACCCGATTCTGTCTGACCAGTGGCGAAATTGCCGCAGTGAGGTTTTGTTCGCGGCAAGACATGAGCCGGCCGATTTGGAGGCGATCCTGTTGCGGAAATTAGCGAAAGCGCCCGAGGACTTTTTAAAGGAAGAAACTATCATCGATGGAATTATGACAGCGAAGGCGAAGTGGACCAAGATAGAGCAAAGAATGAAAGCGGCCCATGAAATGTACGATGAAAATGAGCGTCGTCGTGAGAAGTGCGCGTTGAGGCTTTGTCTATTGTGTGCAGAGTTTGCGCACGTTGACTTCTCCAAGATCAATCCCCTCTATCAGTTCTCAATAGAGTTTCTTGTCGAAAATGTGTTGAGACACACACTCTTCATAGATGCGAAAACGCTAGTTGTAGCGAAAGAAGTTATGAAGCGACATGAGAAGAAAGTGGAGACGCATGATATTGTCTTTGTGGAGCGGCTATTTTCGACTTTATTGCCCTCTATTTTGCCAGAAGATCGGATCGCATTCTTGCTAATCATCTACTTTAAATATCTGGAGGTGCGTCGTGAAATCGACTCGAATCAATTGAGGGTTTTCTTGGACCCCTTATTTTTAAGATTTACGCCGGAAACGTTAGAAAGTGTAGATGGGGAGGGGGATAATCTGCGCAATACCACGGCTATGTTCAAAGAAGACGCTGATTGGCTGACCGTGTCGGACGTGGAAGTATTACGATCTCATTACTGGATCACGGAAATCATGTGGGCAAGGATTAAGTCCATGGAGCGCCTCAAGGGCGTTTTTCACAATTTTCGGCGCTGTGTGATACGGGATGTGGATCAATTCGCACAACTGGTGAGCTACCCAGGGCGCATCCGCGTGCCGGACGATTTCCCCATCGGCATAGGAGATCGATATGTCTCTCAATCCAATTTCCTGGAGCAGGTTATTCTTTTGAACACTTTTCACCCCAGTTCCACTCTTTCTTATGTGGAAACTCGACTGGATGCCGACGGATTGAAGGGCCTGCTCGGTCTTTGCACCGATCTTTTTCCACAGCAGGCATTGGACTGGTCTATTCAAAAGACACGTGTGATGGGGGGAGCTGTTCCGATAATCCTTCTGCATACCGACGGGGTCGATCCTGTCGAGCATTTGACGACGCTGGCGGTCCAAAAAAATATCGCTCGCGGAGATTCCCAATTGACAGGGAATCTGAGGTTCGGAGGAGGGGTAGGGCGAGCGAAAGATGCTAAGCGAGTCTTTCCTGGCACAGCAGCAGTGACAAACCCCAGAAGGGCCGTGGGGTTTGCTGAGCGTCGGGAAAGTGTCGATAAGTCGGTGATAGATCAAGCTATGACCCAACGAAAAGCGAGAGAAGACAAGACCAAGCTAAATAAGGAAGAGGATCATTTTTTCTATATCGATGCTTGCTTTGACGGAGTGGGGTGGGACGCAATCCATAGGCTTCGTGCTGCAATGTCAAAGGGGGGCTGGTTTGTTTGCCCACTCAAAAAATCAAATCTAGATTTTATTGAATTTCAATTGATGCAGTTTTGGAACGCGCGGGCTGAAATAGCCTGCTTTGATCGATGTTTTAGTTCAAGTGAAGTTGAGTCGCTACGCAGTGTTATCGATCCCAAAGGTGAGGAGGAAGAGCAACGAAAGAAAGCGGCTGAAGCTGCTAAAAGGGCCCAAGAGGCCAGTGAGGCAATAAATGAGGAACAACCGTTTTTCGAAACCGCGGCTAATAGTAGCTCTAGTAAAATTTTTTCTTCAGCTGAGAACCCCCTAGGTGACAAAAAGAATTTAGATACAAATGATGAAGATCAGGAAAATGTAGGAAAGAAGAGTTCAGACGCTTCCACCATTAGTTCAACGCTCTCGACACCGATCAACTCACGCCCTGTTTCGAAAGACGTCCCTGTGGCTTCGTCCTTGACGTTGGAAAGTGCTGGGGCTCAACAACAAGAACAACAACAACAGCAGTTGTTGACTGCTGCGAAAAATAATGCGTGTTTCGCGCAAACTATGCATTCCGAGTTTCGTCTTTTCCTCCTCCTGGAGCACTCCTCCTCAGACGGACCTCCCAATTTGCTGCATTTGAACCGCTTTGTACTTTTTTATTCGACCAAAGTCGCAGTGATGCCACCCCAAGGCGTTAAGCAACACTTTGGACAATTAGTTGCCTCAGCCCAGAGCTTGGGTCTAACTCAAGTTTTTCCGGAACTCACCAATTCCGGGGTGGCATCATCATCGTCAGATATTAATAAGGGCACGGGGCTAACAACTACTCCGGCTGATCCATTTGCAGCTGCGTCTCTAGCGGCCAAATTTGGAGGTTTCCCGGCTGCTGTGGCTCGAGCGCCATCGAATAACTTTTTTTCTCCGGCGGGGAACTTCTATCAACCTACAAGTATCGCAGCTCAAACGAACAATCTCTTGGGGGGACGAATGGGCGTGGGACACGTAATGACGAATGCGGCAGGAGGAAAGTTTTCGATAGACAGTGTCGTTGGAATTAGTGCAGACGGGATCATAAAAACGGGGCGTCGTAAGATGCTGCCCTACAAGCGAATAAAGACTCTTGAGGAGTGGAGCAATATCGTGGAGGCTATGACTTTGGCAGAAACCAAAAATATAGTGAGAAAAGTTGGAACTGGAAATTTTGCGCCTTCTCCGGGTCTCGTGGGAGTAGGGGGCCCTGCAGCGAGAGCCCTTAATACTAATCCGACCCCAAGTCCCCTTTCCACCCATTTGATAGGAAGCTTGGCGACTGTTTCTTTAGAGAGACGCGAAGCTGTCTTCCTACGCAAGATCTTTGTGGCTTTCCTCTCCTTTCATTCCCAAATTTTGCAGCGAACTCGACAATACGGAGGCGTACTTCCCCAAGGTCGCGGCGGAGTGACTGTGGAGGAACAAGACCTGGCTGTGATGCTGGAAACCATTATCGCCATCGCGATTCGCAGTCCAAGTTTTCGAACTTTGCAGTACTCTACCCAAAAAGTCGGTTTCCTGGTGGACTGGTGCCGACACTTGTGCCCAGATGTGTTTTACACCATGTTCGGGGATCATCCGGGTTTCTCTCCTCTTTCCGCTGGTGTCACGGTTCCGGCCGCCGATTCGGCGCCTGTGTTCGGCGAGCAAGCGCAGCAGGCAGTGTGGGATGCCGTCCGGGTGAGTCAGGCTGCTGAATCTGAAAATTTGGTTGACGATGCGAAAGGAGGAAACTTGAATCTGAGGCACATGTCAAAGGGCCCTGCTTTGCAAGGCGGACAGCTGATGCCGATGGGTCCAATTGCTGGGGGCCAGGCTACCTTTAATAGAACCCTTTCTTCCATGGTGAATGCAGCAGGAAATGACGCCCTTCGCCCGAATCGGTTGCCTGGCGCTAGTAACAGCGCGGTATCTTCACTATCTTTGGCCGGCGGTGGCGAGATGATAGGAGGGGGAACACACAGTCAGCTTTTTGGGAGGTCAGCAGGTCTTTCGTCAATGAAGGAGGAGTATGTAGGGCGGGGGGGCAAAGGACCTGGAGGCAAGAACTCAAATAATAATAATAATCCTCAAGCTCAGGCGGTTCAAAATTTACGTGCAAGAGCAGCAGCCTGTTTCCTTTTAAGGAAAGTATTAAGTGCTGCCTTTGTCGAAAGAGGGAACATCTCCGCTCGTTCGCTCGACAACAACGCTGCCATGCAGCATCTTGCAGGGATTCTGGATCCATGTCTTCTGAAGGATTTAGTCTTTGAGAATTTTGATTACAATAGGGAAATTAACTGGAACCCCACTGCAAGCGTACAAGATTTTGTCGACACGCTTCAAAAATCGACAGAGACAGGGCTGACAATGCTGATATCAGAGGAGAGGCCGCTGGGCCGTGTGGGGGATCATGAATTTTTCGGTCTCACTTCGAAAACGGACCTGCTGCAACAGATGCTAGATGACCGTACCGTCTTGAGAAAAACGGCGAAAGTGCTGAGGCACTCGATCGACTCTGTTGGCTCGCACTTGTTTGACCTGAGTCTAGCCAATGTAATGGAAGATGGAGCCTTATGCAGGCGCATAACAAAGCTGGTTATCGATACCACCAATCGATTAGATGACACGCGAGGTCTTACGCACTTTTTGAAAACCAGTTTTGCCACGGCGAACGATGAGTTTTACCGCTATTTGCGCCTGTCGGGACGGTTTGAAAACTTCCTCGCCGCCTCTTTAGTGGAAGATGCTTTTACGGATAATAATTTTCAAAGAGGTCTTTCGGGGATGACCTCCATAAACTCCACGTTAGGCGTGTGGTACACTGCGATTCCCCCGTTGCTCCCGCCAGCACCAGGTGTTCCACGGATTGGCAGTCCAATGCCGATCCTGCTCACTTCCCCGAAACGTCATCGTCTTCATCAAGTGGTCGAGAATCGCATAGCGTTCGTTCTAGATTTTCTCAAGAGCGAAGGTCTCACTAAGTTGTATTTCAAGGAGATTCTTGCAAGTCTTACCATAAGAAGATCTCTGAAGCGCGGGGAGGGCATGGACAATCGTACCAGTTACGGATTTGGGGACGTGGGGAGTATGGGTATGCGTGGTGGCATGTCCTCTCTCAATATGGGGGGCGGTCGTCAGTCCGCCACGCACTCCATTAGCATGTCCCAAAACGGACGGGGCTCATTACGACTCGGACTGGATCCCACGGCGTCTCAACGGGGCAGTATTACCATGGGCCAGTTCCAGCAGCAGGACTTGTTGGCAGCTTTCACAGCGTTACAACGTGAAAATGAGGACGATTCAGGAGCAGCGAAAACGGATACGCAGGTCGAAGTGGAAAAGATTCTGAAGCAACCCATGGCGTCGTTCCTTTTTTCGGAAATCACACATTTCAATCACACCCTAGAGCTCATTTTCGGCTCATTGGCCGACGTGCGATTCTATTTGCTAGGCCTAGCTCCCTGCGATCCGGAGACGGCTTCCCTGCAGGAGGCGTTGATATTTGATGAAGCGCCCCTTTTGTGGACCTCCTATGAAGAAGCGAAATTTGCCGTGCGAGCAACAGCCTTAAGGGCGCAGCGGACGGGATGTAATTATACGTACGAAGCCGAGCTTCTCGGAACCTTGGACGGTGCGGCGGGGTCTGAGCGTCATGCCCCGGATGATGCGTTCTTCGAAGCGTCCGTGGGAGCGAAGTACGGTCAAGGAGGAGGCTGCGGGCAGCAACGAGGAGGTTCTCTTTTTTTTCAAAACAAACATTTTGGCCCGCCTAGCGCGGAGGTTCAAGGCGCGACACATAAAGCTTCTACCTTTGCTCGCTACAACAATGCCAACACCCAAGACTCCATTTTTCCGGGGGTGTCCAAATCGTCGTCGTACCACGCGGAAGAAAGGCGGCGCCATCAGGGTCTCCAGGCTGGCCAACTGGGACTCACCGCGTTCTTGCAATACCTCGTGGATCGCTATCGCTGTCTCACTAAATGGGCGTTTAACTTTTTAGAGGGAAAAGAGTTTTTGATCAATATCGGTCTCCTAGCCCGGCCTCAGGCCTTTTTAACCGCCATGGAACAGCACTTTGTTCGGCTTTTGAATGATGGTCTGCGCCTGCCCGAAGAGCCAGGCTACGGGGGGGGAACCCAATCCAGCGGCTTGAGAAACAACAACCCGATGTCGTCTCAAAACGTTGCAAAACAGTCGCGAAGCTTGGGAAAATCCGCGCAGAAAATGCCGAGAAAACAGTCGCGTGTGTCTTTTTCCAACGCGTCCGTTAACTGGACTGTCGAGGATAATTGTTTTGACGAAAACCTCAACGCATTCGTGGCTACTGCTGACGAGAATGTGGGCTTACACTTCGAGGTTTTTGCTGTCGATTTGCTTTCTCTCAATATTTACTAGTGTGACGCCCCTGTAATACTAGGGAAACTATGCTATCGCGAAGGTTAATAATAAAATAAGTAAATTAGTCAACTATTCTTAGTATTACTCTGATATTACCAGGTCCTTGCAGCAGGATCCAGTCAGCTTTCGAAAATATCTG
>JACKZZ010011747.1_pt1 | contig 11868 bp, 10 predicted proteins | sample 8027871 | NCBI WGS metagenome assembly JACKZZ01 (sample SAMN15724774, study PRJNA655200) | protist metagenome | isolation source: fluorescence activated cell sorting (FACS) single amplified genomes of... | place: USA: West Boothbay Harbor, Gulf of Maine | collected 2000-07-19
TATCTGTAGATATTACACGAGGTGGTAACGCAATAGATACGCGAATACTGTCTTTTGACATAGATTTTAGCGGTGACGGAGATCAGCCTTTAGCTGTTTGCAAGTTATCTGTTGAAGTAAGATATCAGGTGCGTGAGAACAACCCTGATGTTTCAATTTAATGGCGATTGCGCCTTTGTTAAAATAATGCTCATAGAGCAGAGGTAATTAAAATGGCAACATATGCTGGAAATGGTGGCGCAGTTTACGTTGGAACGAATGCTGTAGCCGAGGTAAAAGACTTCTCGTTAGAAATTACTGCAGCAACATCAGACACAACTGTAATGAATCCTGCAACTGCTGACGAGGGTTGGACTACACAGAAAGTAACTACTAAGTCTTGGACATCTTCTGTAAACTGCATCTGGAGTGATTCTGATGCTGGTCAAGGTGCATTGCTTGAGGGTGCTGAAGTAGAGTTAAAGCTATACCCATCAGGTCAGACTTCAACTAAGAAAGAGTGGATTGGTCAAGCGATTGTAACTAGCGTTTCAAAAAATGTTGCAGTTGACGGATTAGTAGAAGCTTCTATCTCTGTTGTTGGCAACGGTCACATCACAGAAGAAACAGTAGCTTAATAAACATAAGGGGATAAACCATGGGAAAATTGATTGATAGTGCAGTTTCGCACTTTAGTAACAAAGAAATCAGGACTCTTCGAGTAGAAGAGTGGGATACTACTCTCTACTCTAAGAACCTGTCCTTAGATGATAAAGCTAAGTGGTTTGCTAGGTCAGATGGCGATAATTCAGACTATTTAGTATACGCGCTAATATTCGGTGTAACCGATAAAGATGGCGAGGCTGTCTTTGATATCGGTGATAAGGTTAAACTAAAGAAGCACGTTGACCCTGAAGTCTTGAGTAGAGTTGCAAACTTTGTGCTAGATACAGTAGACGCAGAGGATGCTGAAAAAAACTAACAAATGATCAAGGTGAGCCAAATGAATTGTACGCAATGTATCAACTGGCAGAACACCTTGGTCAACCACTCTCGACAATATTAGCTATGACTGTCAATGAGTTTTCTCATTGGTTTGCTTACTTACGTCTTAAAGAACAGAAGATAAAGGAAAAACATGGCTGATTTTGGCGCGAACATGATCCTCAAAGCTAAGATGGATTCCAGTGATTTCGATCAAGGGATGCATCGGGCGCAGAAGAGTACAAAACAATTCCAAGATACTACTAAAAAGGCTCAGGGACAGCTACGCATGATGCGTGGTGGTCTAGGTCAGCTTGGTCATCAGGTACAGGATGTCGCGGTACAGTTGCAGATGGGTCAGAATGCAATGCTTGTATTTGGTCAGCAGGGTTCTCAGGTTGCCTCTTTGTTCGGGCCTAATGGCGCAATTATTGGTGCTGTGTTAGCTGTCAGTGCTGCTCTTGTTACAAGTTTAGCTCCATCTTTGTTTGGCGCGACTGAAGCAATGAAAATGCTAGATCAGGCAAGCAAAGAGCTAGTTGATAATTATGATGATCTTACAGATGCAGAAAAAGCCTACGCGAAATCTATTGCTGGCAAGTCAGAAGAAGAATATGAAAAGATTATTAAAAAGCTAGAAAACACAAATAGGGGTTTAATAGACACTTATATTCGTGTAGGTGTTTCTGTAACAAAGATTTCTGAAACAGAAAAAGAAAGAGGGGATAGACTTCAGGAGAATGATCAAAGATTAGCTACAGCTATTGGACTTCTTAAAGCGTTAAGAGAGAAAACTGACGAAACTACTGACGCATACATAAAGTTTAACGATAAATTGACCACAAGCAACATTCAGTTGCGTGAGGGTGCATTAGGTGTACAGTTATATAATATAGCTATATCAAATATGACTGATGAGGAAAAGTTAGTAGCATCAGCACAAGCAGAATCACTCTATATACAGCAAAAGATTAACGAAGAGCGAGAAAAGGCTGCTAAGGCAGATAAGTCTTTACAGTTAAGACAGATTATGTCAGGTCTTAATGCAGAAACTCAGGGAATTAAAAAGGTACAGGCGGAAAGAAAAAGTGCAGAAGCTAAAGAAATATCTGAAGCAGAGGCACAAAAACAAAGATTTTTATCTATTAGAGACGGATACACCTTGCAGATAGCTTCTATAGGTAAGACTGCTGAACAATTAGAAATACTGAAATTGCGACAACAAGATTTAGCTCCTGATCAGCTTGCAGAAATAGAAAGAGTTAGAGAGCTAGGGCGAGTTAAGCAGGAAGAATATGATGCAGAGGTAGAGCGACAGGCTGCTGGTATGTCGCCAATGGATGCTATGTCTGACGTTATGGGTGGCTTTGAAAGCATGGATAACGGAATTAAGTCTAGCATAATGTCTACGACTAGTATGGTAGCAGGATCAGTGGCTTCAACAATGACAAGTATTAGTGAGTTGTTTGCACAGGGTTCTAGCGAAGCTAAGGCATTTATGCTTGTATCTAAAGGTCTAGAAGCAGCAAATGCAATTATTGCTGGTTTGTCAGGCGAGATGGCAATTAAGGCGGCATATGCAAAAATGGCAATGGCAAATCCTGCAATGGCTACTGCTTACACTGCAATGGGTAATGTACAAGGCACACTCATGAAGACTATGGGCTTTGTCAATGCAGGTATGATTATGGGTCAAGCTGCCGCTTCGTTTGATGGTGGTGGTTTTACTGGTATGGGAGCGAGGGCAGGTGGTGTTGATGGTAAGGGTGGTTTTCCTGCTATTTTGCATCCTAATGAGACTGTTATTGATCATTCTAAAGGGCAGTCAATGGCAACTAATGTTACAATCAACATTCAGGCAAATGACACCAAAGGCTTTGATGAATTGCTAAGATCACGCAGAGGCGAGATTATTGGTATAGTAAACAAGGCTATTAATAATAGAGGCGTATCGAGTCTAATATGAGTGGAACATATCCATCCAGTCCGGGATTTACTGCTGTCGGCTTTAAGATTAAAACATATAGCCTAAAGAGCGAATCTATCTCTGGTCGCATACAGGTAAGAAACATTGGTAGCTCTAAGTTTGAGTTCTCTGCTAGTTATCCGCCAATGACAGCATCTGAGTTTAATCCTGTCTTGGCGTTTGTTGCTGCACAAGAGGGCATGAAAGAGACATTTCAGATCACTCTTCCACAGATAAGCTATAAGACTGGTGACGCTAGTGGTGCTGTAAGGGTAAATACTGGAACAACTTTAGCTGTTGGTACAGGGCTAATTCCAGTTGACGGATTAACAGGCACGTTAAAAGCTGGTGATATGATTAAGTTTTCAGGTCATAGTAAAGTGTACATGGTAAAGTCTGACCTAACAGGCAGTGGTAATTTAGATATTACACCTACCCTGCAAGCTGAAGTAGTTGATGATGCTGTTGTTACATATGATGCCGTTCCTTTTACTGTTAGACTAAGCAATGCAGTACAGGAGTTTTCAGTTGACGTTAGCGGTCACAGGTCGTATGAAGTAGACTTTATCGAGGTAACATAATGGCAAGATTTACAGGTACGGCTCTTGTTAATGCCTTAGACTCAGACTCATATTCTTATGCAACCTTAATATCTATAGGTAAGCAATCTAGTCTTATACAAATAACCGATCACGATAAGGATATTGTGTTTGACTCTGCTAATACCTATACCAGTTCAGACGCAATGCTTTCTTTTGGTGAAGTATCTGAATCATCAGACATATCTGTCGGAGGTGTAGATATTACTTTTAGCGGAGTTAGTCAGGTCATGGTTAGCTATATGCTTTCTAATGATTATATTGGCTTGCCCGTAGATATCAAAAGATGCGTCTTAAATGACAGCAATGTAATCACAGGCAGTTTTACTTATTTTAAAGGTCAGGTAACTGGGTTTTCAATCACAGACATTAATTCTACTAGTGAAGTAACTGTAGAGTGCAAATCGCACTGGGCAGACTTTGAGAAGCAAAACGGCAGAAGAACAAATCATAACTCACAGCAACTACACTTTCCCGGTGACGAGGGATTTGAGTTTGCCGCTAAAACTATTGATGATATTAAGTGGGGTAAAGCATGATTTTTTGGTTTGTTCTTGCAGCTACAGTTGCAGTTTCATATAGCGCGCATAAGAAAGCTAAACAAGCAATGCGGGATGCTGAAGATGCTGCTAAAGGTCTTTTAATAAACAAAAACAGTAATATAGACTTCATCCCAGTTATCTATGGTACAAGGCGTGTAGGTGGTACTAGAGTCTTTATAAGCACAAAAGATGTATCTGGTGGTGATGAGAACGAATACTTATACATTGCTTTAGTGGTGTCTGAGGGCGAGGTAGAAAGCATTTCCGACTTAAAGTTTGACGATATTGATGCAGGTGACGGTAGATTTAGTGGACTTGTGGACTATAACGTACATCTTGGTACAAACAACCAAGCTGCTGACAGTTTGTTACAGGAAGCACCTGACTGGACATCTAGCCATCAACTAAAAGGTGTTGCTTACATTGCTTTACGCCTAAAGTACGATCAGGATGCGTGGAATGGCATTCCTAATATTACTGCTCTCGTTCAAGGAAGAAAGCTGTACGACCCACGAACACAGCAAACAGTATTTTCAAATAATCCTGCTCTTTGTCTGTACGATTACCTGACTAATACACGATACGGGAAAGGCTTGCTACCACCTGTAATTGACCAAACTTCTATTGCTACTGCTGCAAATGAGTGTGATCAGTTTGAGGTTACGCCTTACAGTGGTGGAAGTGATATAAAGATATTTCAGTGTAACTATGTACTGAAGCCTGAAGAGAAAATCATAGACAATGTTAGAGATATATTAGCTAGTTGTCGCGGCTTCCTGCCATTTAGTAACGGTAAGTATTCACTAAAGATAGACAGCGCAAGCAGTAGCGTTAAGACATTTAACACGGACAATATAATTGGTGGCATAAACATAAAGGGCGGTGATAAGAGTACCACCCAAAACAGAAATATGGTTAGGTTTGCTAACGCAGATATTGACTATCAGCCTGATCAAGCGGCTTACCCTGACGCTGGTTCGACAGAAGATGTAACCTACTTAGAAGAAAATAATGACGAGCGACTACAAGAGACTGTAGAGCTTAAATCTTGTACTGACTATTACATCGCTAGAGACTTTGCTCGCATTATTACTGAACGCTCACGAAATCATCTGCGCGTTACATTTCAAACTGACAGTAGCGGTTTAGAGCTAAACATTGCAGACGTAATAACAGTTAATCACCCAACTCCAGATTGGGGTGACAAGCTATTTCAGGTCGAAGAGATAACTCTAAATCCAGATATGACGGCAAATATCCTAGCTATTGAGTATGACTCTTCCATATATGCATATGATGAATCTGCGGTGCAGAAGACATACCCAGATACAAATCTGCCAAATCCGTTTTCAGTATCTCCACCAACTAACTTAACATCGACTAATTCCACAGCTGTTTCATCAGATGGCTCTGTTATTCCGTCACTGACGTTTAACTGGACAGCCCCGGCTGATTCGTTTGTACAAAAGTACGAGTTTCAGTACAAGCGAGAGTCTTCAATATTAGATCACGGTTTTATAACAGACTCGCACACTGAAAACCCTGACTACGGACTTATAACTAGTAGCGCAGGTGTAACAGTAGACTACGGAAACGTAACAGATGCCTCGACAACTGGCGAGACTGTATACACTAGCGTAATAGTTAATTCTACACAGTTTGTAATTACAGGCACTGTGCCAGATGTAAATTACAATGTACGAGTACGGTCTATTAATGATCTTGGTGTTCGGTCTAGCTTTGTTGATTTATCTGCTTTAGTAGCTGGCGATACAACGCCTCCATCAATACCTAATAGTGTTGCTGCTGCAGGTGGATTAAAAGAAATTACTATCACTTGGGAAAGACCAGTAGAGCATGATTATTCTCACGTTGAAGTGTGGGAGGGGATAATTGCCAGTACGCTTGCGGCAAGTAAGATAGCTATAGCAAGCGGAGACAACTATACCAGAACAGGTTTAGATTATGACTCAACGCGATATTATCACTTAAAGTCTGTAGACTTTTCTGGCAACGTATCGGATTTTTCTAGCACTGTATCTGCAACAACTTTGTTTGTAGATAGTGATGCCTTTAGTGATTCTGTTACTAACTTATTTGCTGAAGCAGGTGCTTATGGGATTGAGCCAGTAGGGACACTTCCTGCAAGTGGTGACTTTATAGGTCAGATAAAGTTCAACAGTAGCACTGTAGCTTTGTATCGATGGACAGGTACTGAGTGGACTGATGATATTTTTACTATTGAAGAAGCGTCAGTTAACGCGGCATCATTTGCTAATGAAATTGAACCTGTATCTATTGTAAACAGTTTGCCAAGCCCGTCTGGATACACTGGCCCAACGATGATATTTTTGACTACAGACAGTCAACTTTACAGATATGACTCAAGTGTTCCTGAGTTCACGCGAGCTATACAGACAATTGATTTAGTTGGTGAAGTAGCAGAGGTTAACTTCTCTGAAGACCTAATGCCTCCAAAGGTTGTTAGTACATTGCCAACAGCTGCAGAGGACTTGTGGCAAGGTAGACAGGTATTTTTAACTACTGATAACAAGCTATATAGATATAACGGAACAGAATGGACAGCTTCTGTTTCTACTACTGATTTATCTGGTCAAGTGTCTGGCCCACAGATACAAGATGAAGCTATTTCAAACGCGAAGATAGCTGTAGATGCTATTCAGGGTGATGTAATTGCTGCCGCGGCTATTGATGGCACTAAGATTGCAGACAATGCTATATCAGCAGTTAAAATAGCAGACCTAGCAGTAGCCACTAGCAAGTTAGCCCTAGAAGCTGTTACTGAAGATATAATAGCTGCTTCTGCAATAACGGAAACCAAGATATCTGATAGCGCAATAACAACAAATAAAATCAATGCTAGTGCTATTACTGCGGGCAAGATTGCTGCAGACGCTGTTACCGCTAACAAGATAGAAGCGAATGCTGTTACAGCAGATAAAATCAACGCAAGCGCGGTCACTGCCGACAAAATCAATGCAGGAGCAGTCACTACAGCTAAAATTAGTGCAGGGGCTGTTACAGCAGGAGCAATAGCTGCTAATACTATAACCTCTTCTCAGATTGCCTCTGACGCTATTACGGCAAATGAAATAGCTGCAGGTGCTGTAAATGCAGAGCAGATTAATGCAGGTGCGATAACGGGCGATAAGATAGACGCAAACACTATTACTGCTAGTAAGATGGTGTTAGCTGGGTCTGGCTCATGTCTAAATGATGATCCTTTATTTAAAGATTCTGCCTCTTGGAATGGAGGAGCAACTTTCATAGATGATCTAACTCTATCTGGTGATTTAGAACCTGGTGAGGGCGCAGTCGGTAATAACGGAATAAGAAATGCAACAGGGCAACAAAGTGTTGTAACTAGCGTAGACTTGATTCCAGTTGATTTTAACAAGACATACAGAGTGCGATGTATGTGCGCTGAAAGCCCTAATAATACTGGAAGATTATATGTTGGTGTAGATTTAAGAGATGAAAATGGCGCAAAAATAAGTGGTGATGGGTCGTACTGGTCATATGATGCGGCTTCTAGTGTCAAAAATACAGATCATACTTGGATTGAATATAGCGCACAATTTGGTGCAGGAACAGCTAATGATTTCCCATCGAACGCTAAAACAATGCGCCCATTGTTATTACTTAGCCATTTATCTGCATCTGACACTGCAAGCGGAATTACTCGTGAAGGACATTGGTATGCACAGGACTTACGCATAGAAGAGGCAATGCCCGCAGAACTCATTGTAGATGGTGCTATTCAAGCAAATAAGATAGCGAGTAATGCTGTTACAGCAAATAAGATAGAGGCAGGGGCAGTAGTTGCAGGAAAAATTGCTGCTGATGCTGTTACAGCTAATGAAATTGCCGCTAATGCAGTGACGGCTGATTCCATAGCTGCCAATGCGATTACCTCTGGCAAAATAGCTGCTAACACTATTACTGCCGCAGATATTGCTGCAAACGCAATCACTACTTCTGAGCTTGCCGCCAACTCTGTTACTGCGGGTTCTCTTGCTGCGGGAGCAATCACTGCTACTGCTATTGCATCTAATATCATTACAAGTGATCACATTGCTTCTAATACAATACAGACAGGCAATATAGCCGCAAATCAGATTACTGGTGGATTAATTGCTGCTTCAGGTGTAATTACTTCAGCCGCGCAAATCAATAACTTAGTGGTAAGTGGAGCTAAAATAGCTAATGGTGCTATCTCAAGTGCTAAGATAGGCAATGCCGCAATAACAACAGCTAAAATTGGTAATCTCCAAGTTGATACGTTACAAATTGCAAATAATGCAGTTAGTGTTAATACTTTTACTGAAGGCACTGGATTTACTGAAAGTATGAGTACAGGTTTTACATTAGGCTCTATATTTACTGGTGGTGCAGTACAAATGAGACCATGGCGAAAAAATAATACAACTTTTAGCAAAGACATATTGTCTAGCACAATCAACTTTGTTTCAGGTCAGCCTGTAAGCCTTAGAGGCAAATTTAGGGGTGCTTACTACTATAGAACTATATATGGATATAGTTGGGAAGTGCAGCCTTTTTATTGGAGAATTGACATACTAAGAAACAACGCTGTTATAAAAACATTTTACCCTAGTGTATTTAAGAGGCACATAAACAGCATTGGTAATATGGGCACAGAATCATTTGAGTTTGTAGATACTTCACCTATACAGGGTAACAATACATACAAAATCCGTGTTGGAATGACAGAGCATTATGAATTTTTATATCCAGATGAAACTCAGCCTAGTAGTATGGTACTAGCTGATCCTGAACTTATAATTAGTGGTTTGAAGCGATGAAACATTTTATTGTATATGATTCAGATGGTGTTATTTTGCGTAGTGGATATTGTTCAGATGACCTATTCGAATATCAGCGAGAAAGCGATGAATTGATCATGGAGGGTGAAGCTAAACCTGGTAAACACAAAGTTTTAGATGGCGAAGTTGTTGAGGTAGAAGAGGTTATAGACAAAGAAAGAGAATTTAATATCGCTTTCTATGAATTAATTGACAAAAGAAACGCAACACTTAAAGAAACAGATTGGACACAAATGCCAGATTCACCTTTACCTGTAAGTGAAAAACAAAAGTGGGCAGAATATAGGCAAGATTTAAGAGACTATGGTAATAATCTTGCAAATGTTCGTGTGCGTGAAGCTAAATATTTGCGGGAAATAACATTTCCGCGAACACCAAAAAACAAGAATGCAGAAGTAACAACAATAGATGAAAATTAAATTGAGGCTAACGAAATGACTACAGCATTAAAGAGAAGAAGAGGCACAGACTCTAACCACAATAGCTTCACTGGGTTAGATGGCGAGCTTTCTGTCAACACTACTAACAAAAGCGTTCATGTTCATGACGGCACAACTGTTGGCGGCTTTGAGACGATGCGAACAGATTTTAATAATGCTTCTGACGTTACATCTACTATTAATTTTTCTGGCACTAATAAGGTTACTTTCAATACTGATGACCTAGAGATCAATGCTTCTGGTGGTTATGGTCAAATTGCTGGTCAAACAAAAATATACACTAAAATTGGTGGCAATGTTATATCAGAGCATAATTCTAATGGATTAACTGTAGCTTATTTAAACCCTAGTATAATAAATATGCCTAGCAATGGAGATTTGAATTTTTCTACATACGCTACTTTAGATTTAATCCAAGATGATCTAAGGGTTACAACGCATTCTACTCAAGGATCAATATACAACTTCGCTGCTTATCATGGCTTTTATGCAGGGACTACTACAGCAAATAGAACATTAAGAGCCTCATTTGGTAATTACGATAATCAGTTTAAAATTAATGAAAATATTTTTAACAGAACGATCGCATCACCAGGTGCAACTACAAGCAATAGTGTCCAATTGTATAACAGTTCTACTGGTACTTATGGTGTTTACATGAGGCTTACTGCTGGACACCAACATTATACTCCTAGCGTTGGTTACATAGGAACTAATGCCGCATCAAACAATGGATATATGTATTTCCACAATGCAAGACACTCTACTGGGTCAGCAGGTATTGCTTTAAATTATAACGCTATAACTCCATGTACTTTTAGTGGGCAGAACTATGACAACACTATTGCTCTTGGAAGTGCTTCTGCTAGGTTTGATGATGCCTACATTACTAATGGTGTTACTACTGGCTCTGATAGAAATCTAAAACAAGATATTGAAGAACTATCAGATGCAGAGCAAAGAGTAGCACAAGCCTGTAAAAGCCTAATCCGTAAATATCGATTGATTAGTTCTGTAGAAGAGAAAGGTGATGATGCTCGCATCCATATTGGTATTATTGCTCAAGAGCTAGAAGATGCTTTTACCGCTGAGGGGCTAGATGCATCTCGTTATGGTATGTTCTGCCAAGATACTTATTGGTGGAAAGAAGAGACAATCCCGGCACAAGAAGAAGAGTATCAGGATGAGAACGATATGACTCAAACTAGAACTATTGCTGAATTTGTAGAGCGCACTACATACGAGTCTGAAGAAAATGCGCCTGATGGTGCTACTGAAGTGACTACTAGGTCGGTTCGCTATACTGAATTGTTGGCATTTATCATATCAACAATGTAAATGTCGAAAGCCATATAATGATATAATCTGTATATTCAGTTCGGAGAATAATATGCCAGCAGGAAAGTACGACTTAACGATAGATCAAGGATCAGACTTTGAGATTTCTATTGCTATAGAAGAAGACGGCTCTCCCATGGATGGCAATAATTATGATGCTAGAGCGTCATTAAGATCAAAGATAGAAAGTGCAACTAGCACAAACTTTACAGCATCAATAACAACTGGCGGTGTAGTTACTATATCTTTGACTAACTCTCAAACTGCTGCAATGACAGCAGGAAGCTATGTATATGACGTAGAGATATTTCAAGGTACTGCACTAGTTACAAGAATACTGCAAGGTAAAGCGACAGTTACCCCAGAGGTAACAAGATAGTGGCTAATTTCCACGACATGACAATTGATCAGGGTTCTGATTTTAGTCAGGCATTACACTTTAAGAAAAGTGGTTTGCCGATTGATATGTCGTACCATGCTATAAGCTCTCAAATGCGCCCAAGCTATTCTAGCAATGATTATGTTGATTTTACTGTAACTACTAACGGTGATAATCATACAATATCACTTACTAATAGTCAGACTAAAGATTTAACCTCTGGCTCATATGTGTATGATGTAGAACTAGCAACAACCTTTACATTCAAACGAGGCTATTTCGACACTGACACTAATTCTATTGTCCCTTATTCTGGCGGTGATTTAGCAGATATATTTACGACTATTATGCAAGCTGCAGTTGGTTTTGTCACAATTCCATCTGATAGAGAATCTATTTTTGATTTCAGTGGTAATGGATCATACGACTTTATGGATGCAATAGCAGTGCAAAGTTATGCAATTTCTATTGGAGGCGCGTTTGCAATTGAATACGCAAATAGAGTTACGCTTTTAACAGATACTAGTTTAATTAATCAGACTTTAATTAATAAATTATTAACTGGATCTGCTCGCGCAATCACTTCAACAGATAATAAAGTAAATCGTGTTATTCAAGGTAATGTTACTGTAACCAGAGAGGTATCAAGATAATGGCTATTACTAAGCTATCAATTACAGGCAATACAACTGCTGTTGGAATTAGTAGTACGCCAATTGTAGTTAGTCTTGGCAATACAGCAGAGGCTACTACTGTAACGTCATCTGGTAATATTA
>JACKZZ010014914.1_pt1 | contig 11868 bp, 4 predicted proteins | sample 8027871 | NCBI WGS metagenome assembly JACKZZ01 (sample SAMN15724774, study PRJNA655200) | protist metagenome | isolation source: fluorescence activated cell sorting (FACS) single amplified genomes of... | place: USA: West Boothbay Harbor, Gulf of Maine | collected 2000-07-19
ACAATATCAGCAATATTAATATGTTTTGATATTTTATTTTGTAAACCAGGAAAATTTTGTATAATTTCTGTTTTTTAATGTTGATTTTTCTTTTCCTTTCACTTTACTAGTATTACCACGTTTTTGCTTATTTTCTTCAACAACCTCTTCAACAATAGGATTCATAGCTAATTCAGCTAATTCTTTATTAACTTCAATAACACGATTGTTTAACAATGTACACATTGTCATTCTTGTCATTTCCACTTCTAATAGTTGTTGACTTGGGCCTCGGCTGGAAGATATTGATACCATCGATGCGCTATCTTCCATATCTACTTTATTAATAGGCGGTGGTAAAGGCATAACAAAATCAGGCATGGTACTTGTGTTACCATGTGCAGGTGGTATTTCATTTCCTTCAGCAGGAGGTAATAAAGTTTCATTTGGTATCATTAATGATGATGTAGCATCTGATACAAAATCAGACCACATTTGGTTAATATTACCATCTGTTTCATTATAAGGTCCTATACGTCGATAACGTGGTAATGATACAACAGCAATAGGATATATACCTTCACAATAACATGTTAATGAAACAGGATCAAAATGTGCAATATTGATTAATAAATCTTCTTTTATGAAAGTTGGCATACTAGGGTACATGATTAATTGTACTGTCTGTGAATCGCCAGCAGCTATTGTACCCACTGAAGGAATAATGTCAATTAATTCGCCAGCTGATGATGTTCCAGGTACAATATTAAAATCATATGGAACTTTGCCTGTATTTTTTATGGTAAATGATTGTTCGGCAGATTCTGTATAAGTAACTTTACCAAAATCAACGGAACTACAATCTAAAGCATACGCCATTTGACTTGCTTCTCCTTGTATAGACAATTTATACTCTGGACCTCCTTCTACATTACATAAAATTTGACCGTTTATTTTACTGTTAGGTAAACCAAAAAATGAAAATTCAATATATTCACTATCACCTGGTTGTAGTACACTATTTATAGGTAATATATCAACTAACGATGCTGGAGAGTGTTTATCATCTTTTGCAGGTGTTTTTCTACCACCAATAGCAGCTTTCTTGTGTATTTCTTCCAAGAAACACCATTCATATGTAGCAATTATTTTTGATGTATTTGTTACTTTTAAACGTATCACTTTTCTTGTATCGTTTAATATACATCCAAAATGAATATTTTTTGTTTCAAATTCTAAATTTGGAAAAATAATATCACCTGTTAATTTTAAATTATCTTTTTGTGGATGACCTCTATATATAATAGATAAATTAGATTCAATTAAATGTGATTGTTTATTATCTTTATATAATGGATCGAAATCCACTGTCAATCCTTCAGTTGATTCACCGGGTTGTAACATGCATTCAAAGAAATTTAAATTAAAAGGTACCTCAGTTTTCATCATAAAATTTAATGGTACAGCTGTCGAATTTGTTAATACTAATTCACGTTGTTGCATAGTAGGTTCAACACCACGCTCCCATTTATAGACATAATCCATTTGATTATATGAGAATTCCAATAATGGATTGATCACTTCGCATTTGATAACACATTCAATAATTGGTTTCATTACTCGCTCTTTACCAACACGTGATTCTAATACTAATGTTTCTGTGATATTACCAGGTGTATTGCATCTACCTTTAAATACAAATGTTGTTGCAGTCCTTGGGCGTAGAGTAATCTCCTCTAATGCAACAGTAAACCATGGTTCACGTGGTTGTAGGTGTTTAGGTACACTCGTGCCCGCATCTTTTCCGAGTGCTTTCACTTTATCTAATCTTTCTAAATTAATATCATTATTAGTTTTATTATACCATTTTAAGAATTGTGGTCTTCTACCTTTATTTTCTAGTACAATGCGTTTTTCGAATATTGTGTTCGTTAATTGCACACCCATGTCAAGTTCATTTAAATCAGTACCACAATGCATAGTAGTTCCAACACCTTTCGCAGATAGTGGGACCATGACATTATCTGATTCTTCAATGATAAAATGTACTTCTTCTTTACATACAACACTATCATCAATATTTGCAGTGATATCTAAATCATAGAACTCATAAGGTTCTAATGTGAGTTCTCTGGTACTTAATTCAAATTTTGATCTTGCTTGTTTTAAGAATAATTTCATATTTGCCATAATTAACGAATCATTTGTTATACGCAATGTACGTGTAGAATCTTTTAAACATTCAACATTACCCCACCGTATTTCAGGTTGATCAACAACAATTTTAGGGCCCACAACATTAAACAATAATATGGCTTGTTGTGGTGGCTCTTGTGATCCTGATGTTTGTATTAATATTGGTATTTTATATGAACCTAATTTTTCACATACTAATCTAATAGTTACATTCATTGAATCATTTGGTTCTATAACAGCAATAGCAGGCTCTGCTTCAAAAGTTGCAGTAGCTTTTGTATAATTTTGTTGTGGTAACACTTCAAATTTTGTATGTACAATATTAGATGAATTACTTAATGTAATTTCTTTTTCATAAGGATATCTTATAAAACATTCACCAAAATCAATTTCACGTTCTTCTAATACAACAGGTGATACAACACATTCAGCTGATATGGGTACACTTAACAGGACATCACCTACACCTAAGACATCTACAACTAAAGAATAATCATAAATTTTTACACTTGCTGGAATAAATTCTAATAATATATCCATGTGCTGCCCTGGCATTAAGGTACCTTCACAAGGCTCAACATTAAATTCTTTCTTTAAATAGGTACCATCCTGTGGTACATGTAGATTAAACACCATAGCGATTTTGCTACTATTCACGAGTCTCATTTTAGATTCATGTAAGTAGTCATAAGAAACAACTCCAAAGTCAATATTACTGCAATCAAAGTGAAATGTCGGACCAACAATATGACCTTTAATTTGGCATACTAACATATCTTCATTACCCTGTAATGCAAAACGAAAGTTTTCACTAAACTCACCAAGAATATCAGATTCAAATGTTATATCTAGTATTTGTGAATCACCTGGAGCCAAATGACCTTCTGTTGGATAAAATTTAAATTTATTACCAAATCTAGTTAAACTTGATTCAAAATGCCATTGTGCAGATATATCACCTTTATTTATAATAGATATTTGATACTTTTGTTCATCATTGATAAAGACATCGCCCACGTCAAGAACATCAAAAGATAAAGTTGCATGTGGTCCAATTCCTTGTCCAGCCATATTCAATGGTAATCTATCTTCACGTCCACTTATATCTAAATATGCAAAACAACTATACTGTGCTGCAGTATCTGGTCTAAATGATACAGTAACTTCTAATTCACTATTTGCCCAAACTTGGCCTTCAGTTGGTGAGACGTCAAATATATCATCAACAAACAACATAGAATCAACTTCTAATGCTCTACGTAAATTTCTATATTTTCTTAACAAACTTGCGTCTTCAGCTCTTGCACCAAATGGGATACCATCTTCCATATCATCATCAACTTCAGCACTTATTTCATTACCCATATCATCTAAGGATACAGTATTATAAAAACCTTCATTAATTCTTTGTTGTAGAGAACCACGCTCTAGTTCTTCCATACGATTTACTTCAGCTAATAATCTTGTTCTTTCATAGTCTTCATCTTGTTCTTTAGCAAATGATTTCCATTTAAAATCAATAGGTATTTCACTATTATTTTTTATTTTAACAATATTTTGAGATGTTAGACTTATATATGAAGGATCTAATGCTACTGAAGGACTAGATAAAGAAACATTAACATTTTTGCCTGTACCAGTTGCAGATATAAAACATCTTGGACCTTTATTAAATTGTATTTCATATTCACCTTCAATGCTTTCAGCCGTAGGTGGTGTTAGAAATAATTCAATCATTTGTGATGCCCCTGGCTCAACATTCATCTCCTCACCAGGACATGTAAATTCTTTTGTTAAACTTTTCATACAAAATTTTGCTGCTGCTGCACCAATATTTTGAACTAATAAAACTTTACGCATAGCAGATTTTACAGGACAATAACCAAAATCAACAGAATCTGGAAATGTAACCCGTGGTCTCATACCTATGGCACGTATTGGTACTAGAAATTTTTCTCTTTCTGTACAACATACTAAATCCCATGAATAATCTCTTACTTCTTGCGGTTTAAATATAACCATGAAATAGACTTCCATACCTGCTGCAATAGCACTGTTACGTAATGGTTCACCGGATGGTAAGCGTGGTGCAGACATTTCAAAGAAAGCACTTTCTGGTTGTACTAGTTTTATTCGTCTCGCAACGCTATCATTATTACGAAAAAATAATTTCTTTTCATGTGTTGCAAATGGTGCATAATCTTCAAATATCACAACTTTTGGTGCTGGTTTGAATAATGGTCTGTCTATTTCAACAGTTGTATGTATCTGATTAGAATTATCCTGAAGGTTACAAAATTCGATGATTAAAGGATAATCATCTGCTGAAACATTTAAACTTGGCTTTTCCAAATCTGATGGTTTTAGCTTTGCACTAGGATCTAACCAGTTCTGTGTTGCATTATCATTATATTTTTGATAAACAGGAACAGCAGAGCCAGAACCATGGCCCTTGGCCTTGTTGCCTGCTCCAGCGTGGTTCTCACTCTGGTTGGCACTCATAATGCACCCTTATCAATTAATAGGGCCCAGTTAACAGTTTCGCTTCAATAAATTGGAACGAGGTATGCCACTGCAGTCCGAGAACGCTTTGAGGTTGCCCAACGCCCTGGCCTGAGACCGTCGTGCGGAATATGGCGTAAACTCACCCACGATCTAAAAATTTTTGCAGCATTAAGTACTTGTGATGATGAATCTTTAGATTACATTAAAATAAATAAATTTCACACACAACAAATCACAATACATGAACATGAGGCCTAGATAGGTCAACTATACCCTGGGTGGTAAATCACACTTATGTTAATATTTACCTAATTTCGAAATATCAAAGAAAGTAAATAACAGCCAACAGTAGCACACATAAGGGTAGCATAGATATATATCAAATAACTTAAAATATATTCTCTTTTCGATGAACACCTGTTTTTTGCTTCCATTCCGCCCTTTCTCCTTGTACTTCAGGAGGATTCTCTTGTAATACTTCATTTACAAGATCTTCTTCATTTAATGGTGGTTGTTTCTTTTGTTCATTTGTGGTATCTTCTCCAGTATTAATATCCGCTTTCTTACTTTCTGCTTCTTTTTCAGCTGCTGCCGCTGCTATTCTAACTTCCTTCTTTTGTAGAGCATCAAGTGCTTTTTGATCAATTGTTTTCAATACTTCCTTTATTTTTCCTTTATTTAACTGTGTCCCTTCTGTTGTACCTTGTTCTGGTTTAGCTTTACGAACTGCTTTAAGAGGTTGATTTTCCCAAGATGCATCACCAAACACAGTTCCTGCACCAGAACCTCGCAACTTTGATCCACCACGTTCATATACCATATCATCTTCAGTTTTTGAAATTGAAAAATATCCAATAGAAACTAATAATAAAATAAAACATAGAAATAAAACTTTTGTTATCGATAGTTTACCACCAATACGCTCGTCCTTTAGACGTTCCTTTACGAAACTTCGAACGTGACCACATGTGTTTGATATCTTTTTATCGATTATTGCTACAAGCATAATAAATAGAAAAAATCACACTTCAACTAATAAGAGGCTCAATGGATACGAATGGTGTTTTATATAGGTCCATTTTAACCTCTTATAACCACGGTACGGGCGTCCGTTCGTTCCGGAAAAATCTTCCCTTACTTACTGTTTCTTACCTACTTGATTTCGAAGATAAGTGTTGTTACAACTAACTGCTATTTGTCTAATCTATCAACAACTAATGCTACCACTAACATCAACAACTATTATAATACTGCTACTACGTTAGAGACCTGGAGAAATTTATGATTTATGAAATTTATGACACGTTGATTGATTACATATAATATACTGACAACACGTGATTTATATAATATATATTCCTACCACAAAATATACGAATAAGATTACCAACAAACACTGCGCTCTTGTTAAAATGTGCACACAAATCCACCACACTCTCTTCTTTACATTTTACAATTTATTTTTTTGATGTAGCGCATTTAAATTACTACTATCCTGGAATGATGTTGAGGATACTCTCAATTGACGTATTTTCCAATGAAGATACCCAATATAAAACATACTTATAACAAGCGAAATAGATATAGCTAAGATAAGGACATGATGTGTTTCATCATCAATATTATTATTGTTTTGTTGCTGCTCACACATACTTTGTCCAATAGTATTACTTAGGACGCAACCCACATAAGAGGAAGAGCTGTTTTGATATAAACGCCAACCACCATTATTTGGTTCAGCTACAGGTGTAGCAGGGTGATCAAAAGCTGCTGCAAATTTTGCATAAGTTTTAGCAAGGCCTTCCGATGAGATAGATTTCCATTCACTATAATTCTCCCAAAATATTAAGGTAGTAATAGTGACATTACCATCAATGGCATTTGTATCATTAAATAGTTGCATTTTCCCACCAAATCCTGGTTGTTGTTCTAGGAAAGGATTCCAGATCTGTGCATCAGCAAGAAAGAAGTCATCCACTTGCGACGCAGGAATTTCAAACAATAACTGCTCAACAGCTGCCCAAGACATGGCAACAAAAGGCTCACTTACTCCGAAAACGCACGTGCACTTGAACTAGTTACAGGGTCAGCCTGTCGTGGAAAAAATCTCTCCCTCGAAGCGAACGACGTCATCCCCATGATCCGTAATTTACCTTTACTGGATATTAATTTGTCCTTTAAACCGTTGTTATGGAATATAAAATAACATTTTCATGTTGATTAGTGTATTTTTTTGAGATTTATTCTAATGAAACTGCATGAGAGGGTGATGTATGAAGAAGAGGAGGCTGCTATCGGCCTTTCGACTTTACGTAGAGTACTTCAAGGAGTCTCATTTGAGACTTCGACTTCTCTATGCGATTATGGTCGCCTAGCAATGGAACAGGAGTTGCAAAACCAAGGTTTGCCTACAACGGGATATGAATGTGAGGAAGGAGAAAAAACCATTAATATAGATACCATCATTTTAACTTTCGGGTTCTTTTTATCAATGATAGGTTTCATGCTAATGATGTATGTTAATTACCGAATAGGTTGGGTTATAAATTTTTTTAAAGATGAAGTGAAGCATGATATAAAATTAGTAATCAATACTGCTGAACACGTAGTAGAAACAACCAAAGATATTGTAGAAGATACAGCATATGTCATAAAAGATGCAGTAACTCAACACCAATCTACAAAAAAAAGAGAAGGTGAAGGTCAGTATCAATCAAACTTTAGCAATCAACTACTTGAAGAGCAATTAATACAAAGTTCACGGTTAACGCAAGGTCGAGGAGCACGTACTGATGATCTTGCTGATTGCAAAGAAGGCATTACATGGCATGATACTGCACCAAGTGTACAACCATTCTATGGTATTGTAACAGAAGGAATACCTGCAGCAGCAACAACACCACAACCATCTGTTGATGCTATGCATGCTGCGAAACCTACCCCTACTACAGCAACGACAACTACAGCTACCGCTATGTCTAGTATGAAGGGTTTAGTGGTAAATATACATGATGCATTAAAACACATTCGTGATATATCTTATACTAGTACAACAACAACAACAACAGCAGCAGCACCTACTAGATATTTAGTAGACGAGACTGTGCCATTTGCAATGATCTCATATACGTCGACATTAAGATCGACTTCAACTGGACGAAAGAGTCTTGAAAAGTTGATACTTATATTAATAAATGATGGTTATAAATATATATGGTGGGATTGGTTAGTTATTGATTTAAATGCACCATATATTCAAGCTGATTTTGAAGTAACCATGTTATGGGCAACTAATCATGCAAATCGTGTGTGCATCTGCTGGCCGACTCCAGCAAATGCTACTGCTTATCTATCCCGACCGTGGTGTGTAACGGAAATATTGTGTGCAACAAGAAGGAATGTGCATGTAATTTATTGTAATGCTCAAGAGGAAGCCAATTTTCATGGTAATAGTGGTAGTGATTACTTTATTTGGGCAAATTTAGCAGGATCTTTATCTAGATGGCCTGGCGTTTTATTGTCTATGTACACTGGAGATCGCTTCACTAGTCAAGGTGGTGTAGATGCTACCGCCTATTTTTATAATCCGTATATTGAAGATGAAACCCGCACAGATCAAGAAATTATTTTTTATGATAATTTTTATGATGTTCAAACAGAAATTGCAACTTACAGCGTTTGGCGCATGGTCATTTTGTTCTTTCTATTTTATCTTTTATGGCGGTCTATATGGTATGTAGTGGAAAAAATAACATATACAAAACGTGTATTAGATCATGCAGCTGATTATATGTCACCAAGTAGAGCATTGGATTATATGTGTCAAAGTGCATCCAGTGTCCATGGGGAAGAAGATCACTCTGGACGTGTGGTAAAGAGCGAACATACTGACGATATTAATAAGGATATTAATGTTAATAATAATGATAGTAGTAGCAGTAACAAAGTGTTTCCAGTTGATAATGATGGTGAAATATTCAGTACACATGAAGACACCAAATTAGCCATAAATTCCAACAAGAAGCACAAGGGTGAAAAAGAAATAAATGCAACAGAAGTTTTGTCAGTATTAACTAGTAATGGGCATCTTAAAGGAGGAATATACGACTTAAGCGATGCACCATCGTGTGCATTAACAATGGGTATAAATAGTGTCAATTTTACTATTGAGCAAGCTAGTATAAAACTTAATATATATAAACATAATATTGGCAAATTAATAGATTTTTGTGCAAGAAAACAAGCATTTAAAGGTAATAACGCTTCTTGGTTAAATGGTATTAATGGTAAAGATGAATGGGCACAAGTTATTGCAGTTAGAAAAAATTATTGTGGCAAAGATTTATTATTATTGACAACTCCTGTAGATTGGATTTATACAAAATTCCCACCATTATCAAATCAAAATAATGAGTTTATATTAAAACGTTTGGCACGTTATATTCATTTAGTGAAACATTCCTCAAGTAATAAAGTTAGTGTGAAATGTGTTTTATTATGTGGTACAATGAAAATTGCATTTTTATTTCATATATATTTGTTATTATGGATATTAGGATCATGGGTCTATGTAGAATGTCTCCTTGCAACGCAATATGAGGGAGCTGCTATGCCATTCCCAGTATTAGAAACAGAAATAAATTCTTTTACACATAATGTTAATAAACCATCTATAGAATATAAAATATATTCATGTATTGTTCAAATTATAGGTATTATATATTTCAATTTAGTTCTCAATTTGCCATATTTATTGTTAGCGAAAGGTTATATCACATTTATTGGTAAACAAACAACACAAAGAAAAATATTTGCATTATATTCATTTAAATATATTTTACAAACTTTAATGATATTTATGAGTTTTATTCATGGTGCGGATATTTTAATGAGTTTTATAATACAAATTGTGCATTTATTTGTGTTTAATGTTTTGTATTTTAATCCAATTTTATGGTTATACTTCTTAAAAGAAGTAGGTTTTGGGTTTTTGTTGCCAGAAAGTGATGCACTGAAACATAGTCCGTTTTCTGGTATTACATTTGATCAGGAAAGGTGTATATGCTAATGCTAAGATAATAGTAGGGACAAGGGCAAAGATGGATAAGAAAAAGTAATTTAGAATAACGTGTGATCGTGTGTTAGTTTTCATACTCTACTTGAACCATTTCGCCGACTTGTTTTCACCTGCTGCCATCATGTTCATTAGCATGTCCTTGACCTCACTGGTGCTCTGCATTTGGGTCTCCAGCAGCTTTCGCAGCTCCGCAGTCTCTTCTTTCAGCTCTTTCGCTTGTGTGTCCATCTTCTCTCGAAGCCCTGCGCTCTCTTCTTTCAGATCCTTAGCTTGTGTGTCCATCTTCTCTTGAAGACTATCTGTCTTGTCATGCAGCAGTTGCTTTAGTGCGCGTATCTCCGCTGTACTGTCAATGACCTCATCCACTACTTTCTCTGGTCGCAGCACTTGCAAGTATGTAGGTGAATACTCCGGTTTCTTGCGCTCTTCAGCACTCATCAGCTTCTCATACTCCACCACGATGCCCGCTCGATTGTAGTTTGCCGAAGATTTCTCTTGCCTTTTCACCTCGTCATGTTTGTCGGACATAATAGCAATGAGCAAGTTTAGCAGAATCACGGCCATCAGAAGCATGAACGACACCAGTAGTGACACTGATATGGCAGCATAGTGTGTCTCTGTGATGGCGTCGATCGGTACGTCCACTCCCATGACCAGCAATGTGCTACTCAACAGTGCCTGCGCGTAGGTGTTCCATGCCACATCATCTACAACTACAGAGGAGTGGTCCGTGCGCGTCATCAAGTTGAATGACGCGCTGTATCCAAAGATCAGAATCACCAGAACGGCCAAAAACGCCTTCGTACTCTCAATAATCTTGAACACCATCCGCACTAAGGCACCATAGCCCTTCATGGCTTGCAGATAGAACAAGAAACCAAGCGCAAACATGGGAATGACCACTGCACTCATTGTAGATACTAAGCGAAGTATATTTGGATCCACACGTCCATCAGCAGAGCTCACCAAGAGCACAAAGTAGTACACCATTGCTACACTCACCAACGTCAAGCGAAACAAATCTTGCAAGTTCCATGGATCACGAAGATATGTTGCGACTACTAAATACGGCGTAGGTCCTGTCTCCGCAGCAGCCTGTTTCACTTCATGTCGAACAAAGTACAGATGCAGACTTAAGACAAACACATACAATGCAATGCCTATGCTTCTCTCCGTATTTCCTTGCGGTAGTGCAGAATATGTGATGAACCACATGGAATGCGCTGAATAGGCTGCAGCCATAAGTGCATACAATCCAAAGTCACGCATGAAGACCCGTTGTACATATGTTCTCCATTTGAACTTGACCAGCACTTCCAAGAACTCCGACTCAAAAGGCAGTGGGTTGCCTTTTGTAGCACGATATACGGCACCGAGAAAGTCGTGTTCCAGTGATGCAACGTCACGAAGTGGTAGTATAGCTGTCTCCACCGCAACCTCAGTCGCATTTGCAACCAATCTCGAGTCCATGTTAGGATTCCAAAAGCCTAATGGATAACATACAGACGACCCACGCACTTCAAAGTGCTTGATGGGACTCATCCACTTGCTCACCAATCTCTTGTCTTGAGACAGAGCCACAAGCTTGCCCACCATCTTTAACAGCAGAGCAGGATATGTCTTGGCCAACTTAACCAAATCTCGCACGTCGATACGATCACACAGTGGTATGCGAAGGTTCATATCGTAGTACGGTGCCACGTCTTCAGAGAGCACTCTTTGGCTCTTCACCAACGCAGCTGGGTGCCAAAGCAATTCATTGTAGATCTGTGCAAAGTTCGCACAAAATCGAGTATTCTTTTGTCTGATAAAACACTCTAATAACGTGCACTCTGAAGAATATGCTGCAAACTTCAGTGGACTTAATATTAACCATGACATTTTCCTAGTACACCACTCTATCGAATTATAATCACCAGCTTCTATAACAAAATCAAGCATCGCTCTACCAGCCATTGTCGAGATCAACAAACTGGGCCACTTCTCAAATATTGTATCCTCGAACGATCGCTTCCCAGAAAAATATCTACCTATTGCGTCATCAACTTCACTAACCAATGGTCTCTCAAGCCCATCGGGCCTTAATGCATAAATATCCCACATCTTGGCTG
>JACKZZ010008254.1_pt1 | contig 11865 bp, 6 predicted proteins | sample 8027871 | NCBI WGS metagenome assembly JACKZZ01 (sample SAMN15724774, study PRJNA655200) | protist metagenome | isolation source: fluorescence activated cell sorting (FACS) single amplified genomes of... | place: USA: West Boothbay Harbor, Gulf of Maine | collected 2000-07-19
TCTGGCAGACTACTAGCGCCTTAGAACAAGAATTTCGTGAAAGGGCTGCAATAATGGCACAAAAAGATGGCATTGAAGGTAATAACGAAGGAATCTCAAAGAATGGTCAGCCGAAATTTACATTTGGTGCTGGTAGAAAAACAGAGGATAAGAGTGCATTTGGTATGGAAAGTCTTAGTGATAGCATACAGGGTAGTACACTTGGTGCATCTGAGTTACCCCTACCTAAAAACAATGATGACGGTGCAGAATCTACAATGTTATCACTAGCTAGTGAAGGGTCATTCATGCCATCAGGAACAGCAGGCTCCTATCCTTTATTACAGGAGGGAAAAGATTGGCAACAAAATACTGTTGCTTCTAGTATTGCTGACGTAGGTACAGGAATTATTAAAGGCAGTAATACAGAATTTGTGCAAGGCAAAATATATGCTTCACAAGATGTAGTTGAAAGTAACAATCGTCCAACATCGGACCGGAGTCAAAGTGGACGTACTGGAGTTACAGGGGGAACAGGGGACGACGTTTCCGTGGCCTCCAGAAGTACAGGTGCTGATAGTGGTGATAATAGTCATTATAGTTCTTGTACTCCAGGCGGTAGTTGGCGTAGTCTAGGATCCATTCAAGGCGGTAGCACACGTGGTGGTAAAGGTATTAGTGGCCATGGTTATGTCGTCGGTACGTCAGGGAAAAATAAAGACCCGACGAGAGATATCGCTGGAAATGAAGTAATTGGAAGTAATTACCAATACAGTGATGGTTTTGATATGTCAGAATTTAGTCGTAATCGCCAACATGAGTTTGTACGTGATACTGTTGCACAAAATACTGCAGATATGAAAGTTAGTGTTTCACGAAATGATAAAAGTCTAAGTGGTCGTATTAGTTCTTTTGTAAACTCATATAGTAAAGCGACTGGCACTGAATTACCTGAAGGTACTATACCATCAAGTGCAACAAGTGTGAGTAGTTTAGCATCAGCCGTTGAAGGACCACCAGATTTAACAGTAAAACGAGGAAAAATTCTCACACTTGCCGACGTACCACCGCAAATTGCGGAAGCTAAGTCTGAAACCGATAGTCAATTGAACACATACTCTGATATTTCAGCGACAAAGCAAACAACGGCTACTGAAATCTCTGCTTATGTATCAACAATGAATATAGAAGAAAATAATAGTGATATAACAAACCATCATCCCGATGATGGAAATGATCTACTAGAAGGTGATATTAGCCCAGGAACGGATGGCAGTCAGTGGGATACAGTAGGTAGACTCGTGCAAGACTATGAAGTAAAACAGCTAGCGTCCTCAAGATCACGGCAGCTTCTACAATCACAAGAAGATACAAGAGAAACTATACAAGAACGTTCGGATAGTAAGAGTGGCAGTCAAGATAATAGAAGCGGTGGAGGCTTGTATGCTAATGCCGATGAATTCAACGCAGCATTTATGAATGATGATAATGAAATAAATGATATGGCTTCTGTATCGAGTATGGGACAAATGAGTGCACACGCTTATGTTGAAACAGAAAAAGAGACTATTCAACAACAACAACAACATGGATCATCAATGCGTTCAGTAGGAGGGTTGAATACTACTTCTGAAAGTGAAAATAGAATAGGTAAAATAAAGGATATTGCTGACGGTGGAGGTAATTCACTAGAACTACTTGAACCATCACAAACAACTGCTGCAACAGGACGTACCTCAAAATTTCCAAAATTTGGTGGTGGACTTGATTTTGATAAGGGTTCCGAACTAACCACAGAATCAACTATAACATGGGGAGGGGGTAGTGGCCAAAATGCTCGACCGCATCATATCCCTAAAATGAATGAAGCTTTATCAGATAGATTAGATCAAATTAAGAAAACTATGAGTTTACAACCGCAGCGGGAGTCACCATGGGATCAAAAAGGCATCCCCATAAAAAAGAAATCAAGTCCGAAGAAAAGCGATCATAAGGCGCATAAATAGTGCCAATTTTTAATTTTGTATATGTTGTAGTACATAATGAAATTATATTCAAATCTTCCAAGGACCGTACCTTTAACCCCCGGGGTTTAACCTCCCGCACCTCCTTCTTTCCGCATCTTTCTACACCGACGTGGGTACGTACAAATCACAAATCCCTGAAATCCATGATGCATCAGAGCTTCTCCTACGCGTTTGGGGTGCGTGTAAGGATATTTTGCTTCCTCATTCGATAGGTGCTCTATTTTATTCTATTTCATATAGAAACCAACGTTTTTTTGTTGTTGGTAATTTAGAAAACTAATAAAAAACTCATATCCTTTTTTCTTAATAAGACTTTTGTTTTGGTTCATACCTTGCTAGATTTTATTTTGTATTATCTACTTTATAAAGTAATATATACATAATTCATTATCATGAGTAACCTCAAAAATAATTTCACAGTTAGTGCTGTAGAATTTAATAAGTTTACAGAGGCCCCTAAGCCAATTCATAATGATTTATTAGATAATGGACCTAAAAAATTGGATACTGAATACATCATGAATAAATTGACTAAAATGGCAGATGAACAGCGCATGAATGATACGTATCTAGCGATGAATAGTGATGAAAACTTTGTTGGAACAGTTCGAAGGAAAAATCAAAATGAAAATAATATTAATAATCGTTTTGATAATAGTAATAGTGAAATAGAATCAACGAGAAAATTAGGAGAAAAAAATGTATCCAATACAAATATGGCAGCACCGTTAAACTTATCAACTTTAAGTGAAATAGGTCCTAGCAATAATATTAATTTGACTATGCGCCCAAAAAGTGCAAAATTGTTGGTTAGACCTTGGGCTGCTGAGACAGCTTTGGGAGATTCAAGAAGATGGAAATTTGAAACAAAACAAGTTAATGGTATACCACAAACAGCAAATATGCCTGTTGGTGCTATATCAAGTCCACCTACACTTGATATGGGTATGATAGATAGTGCGCACGGCGGGCAACGTCGAGTAGGACCCTCGGGTAATATCATGAGAAGTACTAGTGAACATATGATATCTTTACCATATGTACTCAATAATAGTTGCGAAAATCAGTATGGTGCAGGAAAATATAATAATAGCAGTACAGGACGTTACGAAAGATGCGGCACAACTGCATTTTCGGGGCGGCGCTGCAGACCACAGACAGCAAGCTTCCGTTCTCCTAAACCATTGAATTTTAATAATGATATCAATAAAAGTAATCATAAACAGCAGTCAAATGTAGTATTAATTGATAATTCAGATCATAATGTCGAAAATTTTAATTTAATGGTACCTAATATAGATGGTACCACAGGATTGTGTTCCCCGTCAGACACCGTGAACTTAAGTCAAGCGTCGTCATTAGGTGCATCACCTGTGATGATGGCATATGGTAATACTTCTTTTACTAATGATGACCATGCGGTAGGTAATTGTAATGCATATAATGATGAAAGTCGTGCAATATACAGTGCACAAGCTACTAATGATGGGCATCAGATAATTCCCATTTCAGGTCAGCTCGCACCATTGCATCACGGGATAAGGGGTATCAATGAAATTATTGGAACTGCTAGAAAAGATGTTCAACGCTCATTAAGTAATCTTAGTGACTATAGTCAAAGTAGTGATTATAGTCAAAGTGGTTCGTATAATCAATTCACTTGTGGTTCACCATGTCTATCTTCATCACCGGATCATAGAAACAAAGGACATCAACACGGTGCACGATTAGGGACAAGACTATCTAAATTGGTTAGAAATAGTTTAGAGCTATCACCTGTTAAAGGTGAAATGGAAAGACCATCAACATCTGATTCACAAGGTTCATGGTGTTCACAAATAGTACAAAAGGAATTGAGATCTGAACTTGATAATATGCTTCCAGTTATGTCGAAAGTGATGGCAGACCCGATAGGGCATGCTTCTAACAATATACAGCAGCAATATTCTCGTAGACAATTTAATAAAATAATAACTACATCAGATACATCAGATAATTTAGACGAATCAGTAGAAACAGATTTTGAAATGGATCTAGATGATTCTGCGGCTGGTATTTCATCAGACAAATATGAACAATATGAAGCAAGTTTTGTAGCTCATAGAGATAATGCTATTCAACATTCTTCAACTAGTGTTGGAATTCAGGGAAGAATTTCACAAATAGATGATGATATACTCAGTATGAGTCTTGAAGTATCACGAGACTCATTAAATAGTTCTCAAGATGATATTACTGCATGCGAGGATTCAAATGAATCATTGGAGGCATTCGAGGACAAAAGTTATATGCAAACGCCTGACCGTGTGTCCTTTCGCAAACATAGAGCAGTAGCAATGATTGAAGAACAGAGCAACTATTGCCACCAACAACATCAACATGGACAACAAGAATTACATCTTCCAAAAGTGGACTATGCTATTATCAATAGAGATGGTAGCCGACACGTTTGCCGCAGGAAGGCATAGGAAGTTGCTGTTATCCACCACAGCACACTTGATCTATCAAAAATATAGTGGAATGAATACGATGATAGAAAGAAAAAGTATATACCAATAAAACAGGCATGGTAGAATAGTAAGTATGGGGTATCAAGCAATAATTACATACCGCAAGCATTGTAGATCTCCGTAAGCAGTAACACTGACTTCATGAATAACATATTAAAATTAAATAAAATAACATATAAAAAAGATATTGCATCTATATTTCCTTCTTTAGGTACGCTTTACACTTACAATAAACTCTACAAAATGATGATATTTCTTTTATTTCTCCATTACTGTGTATTTCGAAGAAAAAGCATGGCCGTGCCAGTATATTGGCAGTTTTACTTAGCTTCTAATTCCCAAATCCTTATGGTTGCATCCTCTGAACCACTCGCACCAGTTTTTCCACTTGGATGATAACGCACACATCTTATAGGTCCATGATGGCCCTGAAACGCACGTAATGCTTCCCCGCTTGCACAATCAAACTCTCTTAGCCACAGATCTGATCCCCCAGCAATAAATTTCGTACCGCTTGGGTGCAGGGAAGCTCCACCCTCCTCTTTGAAAGTCATACCCTTAGGCATTTCATATTCTCGCTTTGTGCTTAAATCTCCAGCATTAAGCATGACTACTTTGTTATCAGCAGCTACAGTTACACTTGCATGACCAGGATTATTCTCAATATCCATGACCGAGGTGCCGACAGTGTTCGAAGAGGTCGCACCGGCATTTGGTTGCTGTCTTGCATCCCACTTTTCTACTTTTCCATCGCGTTTAGCTATTATTAATGTACTAGGCTCATGTGCACCACTCCAAAACAGTTTCACAGGACAACTTTGACTTGCTGGGTCGGTAGTAGATACCTTGAATTGAGTAATACAATCTTTGTCAGGGTTAACAGTATCATATAATCTTAATAAACCATCTTGACATGCAGTAGCTATTTGCATACTATCATGGGAGAAATCTATACTTTTAACGACGTGTTTATGTTTGAATTCATGCAATTCTTTACCTGAAGTAGCGCACCACAATTTGGCGCTGAAATCACCAGATGCTGTAGCACATAAGGTTCGTGTTGCAACATCTACTTTACAACTCCAAACTGCACCTTTATGCCCTTCATAAGAACCAATCCAATCTCCAGTCTCCCCATTTCGAATTTGTGAAAACTTGTCAAGAGCTGAGCTCACAAGCAATGTGCTATCTGTCGAAGGGTCTTCAACGAAACTAATTTCAGTCAAAGGACGGGAGTGTCCACGACTCACAATCTGTCCAACACCTACTACTACACCAGACATTCTTCAAGTCTACTCCAAGCTACCTTTAAAGCTCAAAGCGAGGGAATAGAAAGTACGTCGGTCGCACGTTTTTAGGATCTTTATTTTCTAGTACTTTTATAATAAAAAGAATTCGAGTGGACAACTTAGAATTGCAAAACACCTAGATTCATGGATTCAAGGCAAAAAAAGAAATTTAAAGGAGTTCATAATGGCAATAATTCTCGTCAACCCAAAGATCATTGCAGCAAATTTCAACATGCTACAAATGGTGGTAAATCGAAACCAATTGGTTGGAATAATGGACGCGGAAGTGATCTACCCATCTTCTCACATAAAGAAGAGCTGGTGAGCTCTGTAAAGAAGCATAAGACAACTGTGGTGATCGGCGAGACTGGAAGTGGAAAGAGTACACAATTACCGAAGTTCTTAGCAGAGGTATTCACTTCTGACATAAATGACAAAAAAGGAAAGACTCAAAAGAGTGGTAATTGCATAGTATGCACCCAACCGCGTAGAGTTGCAGCTATTACTGTGGCACAGAGAGTGGCACAAGAACTAGAAGTGGAGTGTGGTAAAGAAGTAGGCTATGCCGTTCGTTTTGACGACAGCTCTTGCGCAAAAACACGCGTTAAGTTCGTAACAGATGGTGTACTTCTGCGAGAATGTATGACAGACCCAAACTTAAGCAGCTATTCCGTAATTATACTTGATGAATCCCACGAAAGATCCCTCAACACGGACATTCTGATGGGCTTGTTGAAAGAGTTGCAAGAAAAGAATCCACAACTACGCTTAGTAATAATGAGTGCCACATTACAAGCTGATATCTTTATGAAGTTTTTTGCTGATACTAATCTTATTCATATCGAAGGTAGACAATACCCCGTTGAAGTCATGTATACTAAGAAACCGGAAGTGGATTATGTCGATGCAGCAGTCAGAACATGTATGCATATTCACCAGAATTGTCCTTTAGGAGGAGTACTAGTATTCCTTCCAGGCCAAGAAGATATCGAAGCTATGATGGCATTATTGCAGGAAAATCTTCCTTCAGTAGAATGTTATGCTCAAACTCACAAGAGTAGGAGAAGAAAACGTGATGAATATGCGTCTGGCTCTGATGAGTCTGATGCCGATGTATCAGAAAGAGGTGAACAGGTCGGAAAGCCAATAGATCGAGCAACAGCAATGTTGAGTCATAAAGCCCCATCTTATAAAGATTCATCATCTGTCATAGAAGGTGGAGACGATGGTCCAATTGAGGTCATAGCTGCCAAATATGACTTCGAATTGCGTCCTTTGTACGCATCTATGCCACCAGACCAACAATTACGTGCATTTAAACCTTGTGTTGATCCTTCTGCACGAAAATTTATACTTGCAACAAATATCGCAGAAACATCTGTTACTATTAATGATATTAAATACGTGGTTGACACTGGCTACTACAAGAGTAAATTACTGGACGGCACCACTGCTATGGAAACTCTGAAGACTATTCCAGTAAGTAAGCAGCAAGCTGATCAACGTCGTGGACGCGCAGGTCGTACTGGTCCTGGGCAATGCTATCGTATATATACAGAAGATGTATATGAAGAACATTTACCAACAGAAGCATTACCTGAAATTCAAAGAGTCAGTATAGCTCAAGTTGTGCTGCAGCTCAAAGCTATTGGAGTGAAATCGCCACAACATTTTGCTTATATAAGTCCACCATCCACAGATGCAATGAGAAGAGCAATGCAAGAGTTACTTCTATTAGGAGCACTTGGTGGAGATGATGCACATCTCACTCCATTTGGGCAAATGATGTCTCGACTACCCTTGGAGCCTATGTATTCTGCGCTTCTTCTTCATTCAGCGAAGTGTGCAGACGGCAGTTTTATTGGCAGTAATAGTGGAAGTGCACCAGTTTACAAATGTGTACAAGAAATGTTAACAACTGTCAGCATGTTATCTGCTGATGGTATATATATTCAACCACATTCAGAACAAGAAAAACAAATTGCATCGAAGAAGCACCGGGCACTTTCCGTCAAGGCGGGGGACCTTCCAACCTTATTGCACATTTACAATTCATGGGTGCGTTCTCGTATGGCAAAAGATTGGGCGTTAGGCAATTTTATCTCACAACGAGCTTTACAACAAGCTTATAATGTACGAGGACAGCTAAGTGATATTTTACGGAAAGTTTTATATACAAGTCAAAATTCTCAACTTCTTGAGAGCGAACAAACTTTTCCATCATGCTTACCGGAACAAGAGCCATATTTGCGATGTCTAGCTTTAGGGTTATGTCTTAATGTTGCACAACGTGTAGAAGGCACTGATACTCTCTCTAACAATGTCAGCAATAACCGCCCATTAGGCAAGCATGCCAAGGATCGGGTGGTAGACACAAGCCATCTCGCACCGTACGTCACCCTCCGTGGAAGACAGCCTGTACATGTGCACCCTTCTAGTGTATTATTCTCGTTGACACACAGCCATAAGTATACACCACCAAATTCGAAAGGTGCATCACCAATGATAAGCACTACATCTAAGAATAAACTACCACAATTTGTCGTTTTTAGTGACTTATTGGTCACTACAAAGTCATATATGCGTGGCGTAACCAAAATAGAAGGTGATTGGTTACTTGAGATCGGTGGTGTTGCTGGAGGTTTATTTAAAAAAGTAAATGTAGACAAACCACTTGATAATTCTTCACAAGCAGCAGCTGCTGCGTACAAATCTGCTAACCTAAACAAGGGTAATAATGGCACTTCAAAAACACCATCACACCAAAAGAAACAGGACATGACTCCAAGGGCTCTTGCCTCGAATCAAGGCCGCACAGCTGGTCTTGTCCAAGTTCCTACGAGTAATTATGTTTCTTTAGCTAAAAAAAAAGAAATAGAAAAAAAATTAGAAAAGAAACGTGCAAAGGAAGCGCGAAAAATAGAAGCAACATCAGTGAGTAAGTAGAAAGGATCAAGGGGATGCTCAATTCATATGATGCATTATTTATTGTAAATCTTGAATGATTGTAACATATTGATAAAACTATATCTAATAAATCATTTTTTTTCATCTTATCGCTCGCAATAGAATCGAAGAAACCAGTTATACCAATACTAGACCAACCTCCTGTGGGGTAAGTTGGGCGCAGTTCCAATTGTAAACGTAGTATTGCAGGGCACCATCACCACGACCAAATTTAAGATTACCAAAAACAGATTGATTTTCCATAAGATCAAGAGCATTAAAAACATCAACACCTTGATTTTTGGCTAATATAAGCAAATCAGTGACAAGCTCTTCATATGACATGGATCCAGCAACATTGTAGTATGAATACACAGCCAGTAGTTCACTATATTTGGTACTCTTTAAAATAGATGATTTTAAATTATAAAAGGAAGCAAAATCTGTAATAACGCCATCATCACCTTGTACAACATAAGAATTCATGACGTTTTCTCTCGGTAACAAAACGTGACTAACTTCATGCTCTTCAAATATTTGTGACATTTTTAATGTTCTCAAGTATGTATTTAAGAGTGCAGTCACTTGAGACACGTCAGATTCTAACATAGATCGGAAAGCATGAAGAGGCTTCTTAGGAAGGTCTAAATCAGCAACATGTTGAGGCATAGTCTTACCCATTGGAAGAAAGGAAAACTTTACCTCAATCAATTTTTCTGGCTGCAGCGTTCGGTGCCAGTAGCGGCATCGTGCTTTACATCCGGGTAATAAGGCTCCCGCAGTATATACAGCCTGCCAACGTCCAGTTAAGTTAACACGACGTGTAATTTCTCGAATAAGCATAGGCGATAATCTTTTATCTCTCAATTTCTTGTGTACACACAAGAAGTTGATCTCAACAACTGACATTTGAACCCCATGCACTTGTAGCAGTGCTGGGACTGCGGTGATACTAGCCATGAGCTTTCCAGGCTTGCCATCTTTTGCTGGTGAACGCACACCAACATGCCAATCTTTTCTATAATTTGGTACAGTTAATGCCCACATAAGAAATTCTTTAGAATAATCAAAACGAAATTCCCCTCCGTCATCTTCGACATAATTTGCAGCAAGCAGGGCATAAAATTCCTGTAATTCACCTTCATCATGTACATCGATTTCACACCATTCAAAACCAGCAGGCATACTATATGGTGTTTGACGTACTTGTTCAGGATCAGTATTCTTATCGATAGCTTCATTTACCAATTCACTAATCACTGCATCCTTCTTTGCCATTGGTTGCGTATCCCAAAATTTATGAGTTTCAGAACCTTCTTTCTTTTTTATCTTCTTTTGCAAGGCCGCAATCTGCTGTTGCATTATGTATTGTTTGACTTCGTTGACATTTTTCATGCTAGCTACTTGACTCATTGCTGCAGTAGCAGAAGCGGCGGCAGCACCAGTAGAAGAACTAGAATCGGGGGCAGAGCCTCCCACCTTCAACTTGGCTATATCCTCGGTAACTTTTTCTGTCGCAAAGCCACTCATCTCGCTATGATTAACACTTTTTTCTCTCCATTTCCAAGAACGACGTCAGCAGCCCACGTGCTCAACGACCCACAACATTGAACACAGAGAGAGATTGTTTTATATACTAAATACTGCATCAAACTAATAGAATTTCGCAATTTAGGATTTAGGATTATAATCAGCAATAATGGCTGGAAGTACATTGCTCTGTGCTCTGTTGGCAGTGCTGCTTTCTGCATCATGCTTTCATGCAAGAAATCTTGGTATAGTAAAATTGGATAATGAGAGTGTTGGTACCATGTGTTTTGAGAATTGTAGTGGTCATGGAAGATGTGTATCTACTGGTTCTGGTCCGAGGTGTGAATGCGACTTAGGATGGGGTAGTGAATATGATATTACAGACTGGCATTCCCCTTCGTGTAGTCGAAAGACATGTCCTGCTGGAGAAGCATGGGCAAGTAGTGCCATAAACCGTGGCTCAACAGAGAACATTAAGACTTCACATGATTTACGTGAATGTTCCAATATAGGTCTTTGTAATTATGAAACTGGTAAATGTAAGTGTCCAACTGGTTTTGCTGGTGAGGCATGCCAACGAAGTACATGCCCAAATGATTGCTCTGGTCATGGTCAGTGTATGAGTATGAAATTATTGGCAAAGCAAGCAACTGCTACCCCGCTATCTGTGAATGCTGCTCTTACATATGGTCAGTTTCAAGGATATGGTTTATTTTCCAATGGCTCTTACGTCAATCCAGCATGGGAGGCGGAAAAGATATATGGATGCTTATGTGACAGTTCTTGGGAAGTAGGTCTTGGTAATGGGCAACGGCAATCATCTGAATGGTTTGGACCAGACTGTAGCATGCGTCGTTGTCCTAGCGGAGATGATCCATTTACAACATTAGTAGATGAAACAGATTGCGAGGGTGTTGAAGTAGTTGGATTAGAATCCTCACAGGAAGGTGCAGCAGGTAATATTTGCCATGTTGACTGTGCTAATCGTGGTGTGTGTGATTATTCTACGGGCAATTGTGCATGTTTTCGTGGATTTTATGGTCTTGATTGCACACTTCAATCTGCTTTATCCGATGGCACTGGAGGTTTTGTACCTATGGAAAGAGTCAATGACGATCGTACTTTAGGAAGGCGCTCTCGTAATAGAGGTGTGGATACATTGGGTCGCGGTATTGATGATAAAGGTGAATACTTCAACGATGATCTGTAATGGCAAGGACAGGAGGAAGGAGATTTGGTTGGTATAGTACATAGAGTTCATATCTTGTAGATACTGTAGTAAAGAAGTTTATTCAAAGTATTCAAGCCCTTATTTCACACTTATTACATTATATGATTATCATTCTACAAAAATTTACATTATATTGTTAACACAATACTCACTCATTCAACGAGGAAATCTTCCAGATCAGCGAAGGCATCTCCCAACCCTTGCTCTTCTGCAAGCCACTGATCAACAACCCTGTTTCGGCTGCGTATACGCTTGCTACTTTTCCCACTAACCCCTTCTCCATTGCTTAATTGCTGTGCGAAACCAACACGAGGTGCTTTAGCTATAGAATATTTTACGCGCTTATTAGACAA
>JACKZZ010014522.1_pt1 | contig 11862 bp, 12 predicted proteins | sample 8027871 | NCBI WGS metagenome assembly JACKZZ01 (sample SAMN15724774, study PRJNA655200) | protist metagenome | isolation source: fluorescence activated cell sorting (FACS) single amplified genomes of... | place: USA: West Boothbay Harbor, Gulf of Maine | collected 2000-07-19
GGCGGGCCCGCCGCGCAAGAAGAGGCGTCGCTGGGAAGACTGATCGCGAGGAGGCGTTCATATTTCGCAAATACTGTTAACTAAACGTTTGTGTAAGTGTTGTCCCGAAGAGACTGATCTCCTAAAGATTGACTTACCAGCTCTCACAGAACAGATATTGCTGAAGATTTGAGGAAGTTCGTGCCAATGCTATTAGTAGTAACTACTCTTTACCAGCTCTCTCGCGGCCGTGAAGCTCAAATTGTACATAGCAGCTGAGCCCAGCACACTGTACATAATGGCTGCACACTGTACACTAAGGTTGAACATTGTACAAAAAAGGGTACACTGTACAAAATAGGATACACTGTACAACGTTGAGCTGCAGCATTGTACAATGCTCACGCGCGTATCCAAGATGTAGTTGCCGCGACATTCTGTGCGCAGTGTGTCGGTGTGTTCCTTGTTCAGGTGCATGAGGTGTGGAACCCCGCCCGCCCGGACGGAGGTCGATTCGAGAAACCCGCTCAATATGAAAGAGTCCTTCTGAGTTGAGGCTTGTTTGAGCCTGAATTTCGTAGTCTGTATATTCCCCTTAGTTGTTCCCCGCATTCTCGAGACTCATGATACCATGCCCCTCTCCCGATCCTTCTTTCACTTCCAGCAGCAGAGGCGTTGCAGAAAGAAATGAGCCCGTGAGAAGGATGCTTTTTCTTTTGCGTTTCCACGGAGGTCAGCGTGCGGGACAGCCTCTGGAACCTTCGTCAGGTCGAGGGCGCGCAAGAGGACGTAGCTGCCGTTCGGGGAAACATCGTAATCTGCGGCGGAGCGTCGCACCTTGCGGGCGTCGCAGACCGCGTAGCCGAGCTTTCCGTTTTCGCGAACGCGAACGTGTGGCAAAACGGCATGACGAAGGGACCAACATTGCCAGCTGCGTCTGGAACGACGGGGGAAGTTCCGAATGAACCAGCGCCCGGACTTGGCAGCACGCCGACCTGCACCTTGGTCTGGCGGGGGGGGCGCGGAAATGGCGAAGCACATGGCGCCGGATAGCCCGCTGTGGACCAGGGAGTGAAATGAAAAAATCTGAGCATTATTTCTCCGTCCCAATACGCTGTCTCGTATGAGGTTCCTCTCGCACTTTTCAGGTTCTTTGTTCGCAGGTTTGCCGGCTGTGCTGGGATACGTATTTACTATTTACAATCTCCCGGCAGCTGACATGTTTCTCCCTAGAGAGAGCCTTCTCCGCGCTGCGGCTGGCTTACCGAATGACTCCTGCCCCCCTGGCTCTCTCGTGCAAACGGGTCTGATTGATGCTGAATTTGCCGATGACTCTTACTTGTTTGGAATGCTTCAATATTGTACCAAGCTGTATGCTCTCTTTAAATCGATGGGGTCCTCTCTTGTTATTAGACCCCATGATGGTAAGTTTGACTTCATTCTTCTCAATGACCCCTCGCTCACCCCCCAAGCCAGGGTTCTTGGGAACTACATTGATCGGGAATATGACACCCACGTTAGAAAAGTGAAAATGCTTAGTGCCATCAACAACATCAGGCTCATGAACGCCGCTCTCTCCCTTACTGAGAGAAAGGTTTATGTTGTTGGCCACGTCCGTGCTGCAGGTCTGTTTGGCTGCGAAACCCGTCCGTGGAATGCGGCTGAAATCCTTGAACTCCAAAGGATTGAGAATGACATTGTCAGGAGGCAGGTCGGCTTCCGCAGGTGGATGCACGAGAAATTCCATATCAACATGCAGAAGATCAGGCGTGATAATCTAATTGACCCCCTTGTCTCTTACATTAGATTTATGCAGCTTAGCTTCATCGGCCACGTGGTGAGGAGAACTCAAAGGAGACTGGCCAGGCGTCTTCTCCTAGGTGTTGTCCTTCCCTCCTCTGGTGACCCACTGGACATTGCTGCCGCTATTTCTGCTCACCCTCGCCATCAGGAAACCCTCTGGGACCAAGGTCTTAAAACTCTCTCCCGATTCTTCCCTAATATGACGGGTGCTAAGATGTACTCTACCGCCCGCATTGCGAATCAATGGGCCTTTGTCATCAGGAAAGTTAGGTTGGATATCCTTATGGCTGATTTTGATGGTGGGGGTCAGTGGGCCTCAGGTGAGAGACGCCGCACCATGGACATTATCTGGCAGAAGTTCGCATCTGGGGTGGATCTTGCTATCCCTGGGGGCTGTGGTGGCCCAGTTGAATACGCACTTCGCCACCCCTGGATGTCCCGGTTCTACGATCGCACGATACCTGTTTCGCATGGTCATGCCTCTGTTCGATCGCTTCTTCATGATGGCCGCTCTATTGGTGGACCTAGTGACGATGTTTACTCCTCGGCCCTTAACTTGATCGACTGGGACAAGGTTGATCGCATCTGTAACGACGTGGAGAATGGCTTTAAAAACTCCTCGGTACGCCTCCTTCGTGGACTTGCTTCGCTCGCTGCCCCGCTTGGGGTGAGGACTCCCTCCCCGAAACGCGGTCATCGGGTACGTTTCACTCCGGACACCATCCACTCGGTAAAACTCAACATTATCGACAACGACCCATGCATCGATGCTTTTTCCTCCGCTGTTGCTTCTGTTGGACATGGTTATGTTTGTTCTTGCGACCTGTGCGGCGTCAACGGTAACTGCTTCTACTCCGAGGTCTCCGTTTTTCGTCACGTATGTGACTCTAGACACCATCGCGCGGTTTCTGGAGTTGCTGCGGCTCTTGGCCTCCAGCTCTGGGTGAGGCCTGCCGGGGCTGGCGCGTCCGGCCCTGCTCCCCCGAAGAAGGAGAAGATCTTTGGGGGTGGTAGCAAACATGACAACAAGGTGCTTACGGACGAGGGTCGGCATCTCCCTCGTGGCCTTACGTGGAAATCTAAACCTAATGGTGTTGAGTGCGACAGGCGGCAGATCATTATTAATAGTTCCTCTGTCTTTGTTCCGGAGGCTGATCGGAAAGTTAGGATACAGAAAACGGTTACTTTATCTCACTTTGAAGATGAGGAGGCTGCGATAGAGCACGCAGCCCAGATGCTACTGGATATTGAGCGCTCCCCGAAGAGACACCTCCGGGATCAGAACAGCAGGAGATGGAGATTGGCTGAGATTCAGATTTCTTCCTCGGATAGTGACTCTGGATCGGGGGGGTAGTCTTCCTGCTGTTCCGGCCTTCTTGCTTATGGTTCTCTAGTTTTCCCTCGATCTTGTATTGGTACTGCTTAACACTGTCTGCTAAACATTTTCATATCCATATCTGGCCAACATCTTCCTTCTTTTATCGACTCCCCCGGGTATTTTGAGCTCCTCTTTGCTCATTCTCTGGGTTGATGTCTGTGTGTCATATGTTTGTTGCTGACCTCTGATTGACTTTACGTTCCGACTGGCATGACTAGGGTAGTTTGTATTAATCTCTTAATGGTCCTCGCTGTCGTCTCCTTCGGAGACCTCACGTTGTTATCAATCCTCGGTGATTATTGTTGGTGTGGTTTATGACTCTTGCTCTGCTGCTGTTTCTCTCTCTGGTTGGTTGTCTATAGCACCCTCTACTCCGCCTTTGGTCGTGACTCACCGCGGTGTTGTCATGACACGTCGGGTTGTGCAAACGGAAATTAGTCTGAGAAACCTGCTGGGGGGATGAAGCCTTGCGGTTGATTCCCCATGCCGCCTCTCTCTGAGGGGTATCGTCTTCGCCCCGTCCGCGGCCGGAGAGGGTGTGGCTCCACGGGTGGACATGGCTGGCTGTACCTGGCGGTGGCCCATCAGGGCAACGCGTTTGTTGTCCTGGTGGCCATTCAACACTGTACGAGTTGTTGGTGAGAGTGCTTACAACTGGGAGGGGCGACTGGGTGTCCATGACCATGGCCTCTCCCGCAGATCTAACGTCCGAGTGCGTGGTCTTTATCCCACTCTTTGTAGGTAGGGCTTATGTGTCTCGGTTCGATTTCTGAAGACTCTTGACTGATTATTCTCTGTTGATATAGCGTTATTGACTCTTCTGTTGTTTTGATATTGTGGCGTGTTTTATATGCCCCTGTTTCTCGGTCTGTGCGCGTGAGGATTTTGACTGTTCAGCTGTTGGGTGTGCTAATTCGTTGGTCTACCGACAGTGCTCTTGCTTTCTGAGGGTGGGCTCTACCTTGGCTTGTGTCTTGACTCTACATTGGTTATTTGATATCCATAGCTGTGTTTTCTCCTGCTCTCGGGATCTTGTTTACCTGGTCTGCTATGGATCTCCTGTTTCCGTGTCGGGTCTGCCGGGTTTGTCCGGTTAGGGTTCTTGCTGGCCCTGCCCCTGAGGGGGAGACTCTCAATCAAGCGTCGTTGTGTTCGGTGGAGCAAGAGTGACGGAGTTTCCTTGAACTGGACAGTCATCCATGGGTTCGGGTTGAGAGGAGAAGGACCAGAGGAAAAAAAGTGCGAACTGTGCGATGCAAAGGGGGGAAAGATGTTACAGAATCAGCCTTGAGCGAGAGTGTTGCCTGTTGCGAATTCCATTGATTGCAGCAACAGCGACAGGGAAACCGTTGAGAGGAGGAAAGCTAGCACGTTGTACCCCACGCTCGGTAGACTCTTTGCGGCCCGAGTATCCGCTGCTACCGCTTCGGACCCCATGCGTAGCGTGGGGCGTTACCTTAGTGTTTGTGTGATCAAGTGCGGTAGTAGGGATGTGATAGCCCTCGTGAGAGAACGCGGGTGACGCAGCGACTGCGAGCAAGATGGGGGCTGGCGCGTCCGCCGAAAAATATAAGTATACTCCGCCGCCGATCAATAACGACGGGCGTGCAGTACCGCGTACTACCCCCGATCCGACTGTCACTCCGCACAATGGTGACGTGTCGACAATCCGAATAGAGGACGAGCTGAACGAGGTGATCGCTGACATCGTGAAAGATGGCATCGACGAGCACCAAAAACCGAAGCTGATTTCCAAATTGGCGGGACTGCTGGAGAGCGGCGAATTGTCTGAAAAAACAGACATTTTCCGCGCCGCTAACACAGACGTGCGGAAACTGGCGGACAAGCTGGACGCGTCCGATTTCGTAGAGTTGATGAAAAAGATCTATGAAACAGATACGAGACGCGAGCGCATCTACGATTCGACAGTGACGGCGTTGGAAACCATCGCGCAACAGATGAACGCGGAGACACTGGGCGGGGTGCTGACAAAACTCGAAGAGGAGGGGAAGCTGGATGAGGGGAAGGTGGAACGAGTTTCGCGGCAATTTCTGCGTGATGTGGAGGACATGGTCGTGGAGGTAGCTGCGCGGAATCCCGCGACCGCCGCGGATGTATCGAGGGTGTCGCGGGGCTACGATGACATCTGTCGGGCCAGAGCCGCTATCGCCAAGGCAATCCGAAAGGTCGCGTGGAAAAGAAACCGGCATACGAGCTCGATCCGGGACTGCTAGAACCAGCCCGGAGCCAGATACTGGAGCTACGGAAAAGCGACACAACGAAGGAAGATCTTCAAGACAAGGTCAATCGCCTAACATTGCGGTTCGGCATGAAGGAGAGGGAGCGGTACACGGACATGTACGCGTTCTACAAGGAGCTACACGGGGGCCGTCACATGCTGCAGGAGTTAAGTACAGCTAATTTGACTTCATGGCTGCCATTTTGGACCTAACTTTTGGAACAGCCGGAATGTTTTGAACAGCCAGATCCGCATCTCCGTGGCCGAATCGCCACAGGAAGAGTTCGTCAGTAAAATACACGGTATTCTGTTCTTTCCTAGTATATCCTTGACGTTCGCTTCTTTTTCCGATTCTGTATTTCTTCTTCGGTGTGCCGATCAGTTGACCTCTTGTATAGCGAGCAGAGCAAGGGCGGCGACGGCTCCATGCCAAGCGGGGTCCGAGTATCCTCCCTCGACGTCGGCGCCGCCGGTCGTCCCCCGCTGTCCGCGAGCGCGCACTCCAACACCGCCGGTCCGGGTCCAGTCTCCGGCAGCAGGCCTGCTACACAGTCGATTCCCGCCACCGTGGCGGACACGGCGACTTCGACCCCGCGCACTGCCGCGGGAATCGCGCCAAGTGCGCCTGCCCAGAGTACCAGTGCTAATGGCGTCGCTGCAACGAACCCGGTGATCGCTGGAGGCTCGCCTGCAAAGCAGGCTGGCGCTAGCGGCCTGCGGCAGATCGAGTCGCCCGCGGGCCTGGGATGCTCCAACTCGCGCGCCGCCGCGTGCGAGGTCCTCAGCGGGGTCGCGATTGCCGTCGCTGTCGGTGGCGCCGCCAAGTTGGCCTACGACAAGTGCCGCAGTCCCTACAAGAGCCCCAAGAAGAGCGCCGAGCAGAAGAAAGGTCGGGACGAGGACGACGCCTCCCCGGAGGGCGAGGGAGCTACGCAGACGGTGTGGGGTAGGCTGTTGGGCTCCCACGGGGCCGACCTGCAGACGTACGGCGCCGCCAGGGAAGAGCTCCCGGACCTCGAGAAGGGCGAGGGATCGTTTGTGAAGGCGGGGACGCACACCGGCAGCGCTGGTAGTACTGGGAGTACTGGCGTCGGTCCCACTTCTGCGGGTACTGAGAGTATTGGTGTTTCTCTCACCTCTGCTGCTGGCGCTGCCCTCACTTCTGCCGCCGCGGATAGCGCCGGTGCTGCCCAAGCCACTTCTGCTGATAGCGCCAGTGTGTGGAGGATGTCCCCGACGGCCAACGCGCGCTTGTTCACGCCGTGCCTGGACGCGCCCCTGAGTGCGCGCGCGCCTTCTATGGCGGCATGCGAAGCTACAACCACCGACGCGGAAGAGCACGAGCAGGCCATTTTGAGCTGCCCGGAGACCGTTGTCGTGGTCAAGGAGACAGGCGGCGGCGACAACGAGGGAGGCCAAAGGGAGGTTGCCACCTCCCAACGGATCAATTAAGCGGTCTTCTCTGACCGCGGGAGATTATGGTAAGGAGACAACTCCTACCCTCTAACTGGACAAGAAAATCCGAACCTGGACAACAAAAAAATCCAAGATTGCATAAAGAATACCTCGTATACCTGTGAGCTCCAGCATTGTAATGGCCGGGCACAGTTTGCGTTGTTGTGACTCTTCTACGCGTGGTTCGTCGTTGTGAGCATAGTCCAAATGCATGAGAATGTGATCCCCCCGGGCCCCTCTATCGGGAGCAGGCCATACAGTGTGAAAATTCAACCCGTTCCGCCTCGAATGCGCCTCGTGTTGCGGTCCACGCCGCAAATAGCCACAGTGTCCGTTTCCAATCGTCCAATGCCGTCTCCTCCTCGAAAAATGCATGTTGTGCAGGTACATTCTGTCCGTGATTCGCAGATAATAATGTTTTGCATTTTGATTTCAGCACCATCTCTGTTCTAACTTTCTGCCGGAATTTATTCGAAGTATTAGTACAAAATACTGAATTTATACTAGCAAACGAAGTATTGAAGTATAATTTGAGTATTGCTTGCAAGCTGCAGTAGACTCTACTTCCCGCGAAGATGGCGCAAGTTGGAGCTCCTGGTGCCCGCGACTTCGAGTCCCTCCCGTTTTCCGCCGTGTTCGAGCGCGACGATGCCGCGGCGCTGGAGCGGCTGCTCTGCGAGGAAAACGGAGGACAAGAATTCCGCGTTTTCGAAGCCGACGACGCAGACGACGACGCGGTGCACTTCGAGACACCCGTGTTTTCCAAAAAAACAGAATATCTGATATTCTTCGAAGTGTTCGGCATGTTCAAGCTCTCCTTTTTGCACTTTCTCTGCGGCAAGGGCGCCGTGGATTGTCTGCGGCTCTTCTCTAGGAAACTCGACGAATATGGCGCCGCGAAGAATAGGCGGAGCCCGGGGACCGGCAAGAGCGGCGCGCAGTACCTGAAGCACCTGCTGGGCATGCGCAAAACCTCCGACCTCGAGCTCCCCGCGCACTACGTCATGCAGAGCGGCGGGGACAAGGCCGCGGAGATGCTGGAACTCATGGTGGAGCTGCTGGGGGGCGGGGAGAACAAGGAGAACAAGAGCAATGAGAACAAGAGCAATGGTGGGGGCGCCGCTGCTGTGAGTGTTGGTGCTGCTGACAGTGGCGGCGGAGCCGCTTCTGCTGTGAGGGGGATGCTCACTGCGCAGAACGACAGCGGCGAGACGCCGCTGCACGTGGGCGTGGGGCAGCTCACCAAGAAGAAGGGCCTGCGGCACATCCAAACGTGCGCGCGCCTCGGCATTGCTGTGAGCAACAACTATCTGGACATCAAGGAGGAGGCCGGCCTCACAGCGGCGCAGTACGCCTTTGTGTACACAGACCTGGGGAAGGAGGTGGAAACAGCGCTGGAGGAGGTGCGAGCCCGGACGGTAAGGAGTAGTCCCGCGAGCCCGGACGGTAAGGCCAAAACCGCGGAGGCAACGGAGCAGGCTGCAGCGGCGGAGCGCGAGGAGCCGGTGTCGTCGCGAGGAGCCGGTGTCGTTGGGCGCGTTACGAGTGTCGAGGCTACCGAAAGGAAAAGCGAGAGTGGTGACATCGAGGTGATCCAGCGTGGGAGCGTGCGGGACCGAATAAAGGCGCTAGAGGGAAAGTGAAGCGCGGCGAAGCGCGGCGTCTTAGTCTAGAAAAGCGTCTTTGCTCAACGGGTGAGCTGTTCCGCCTGCTGAGTCGTTCCGCCTGCTGAGTCGTTCGGTTGTTCCGGTGGGAGAGATGGTACTAGTAGTGCCACTGTACTTCTCTAGGGTCGAAAAACTTGATATCCAGGGCGCCCGAGCGAACGGAAAGGGGTCGCTGACATGAAAAGCGAGGGTTGAGAGTGTAGGCTTTGCGGCAACTGATCCGATCGGTGTTCTTTGCGCTATGAGCGTACTGATACTCATTAACTAGATTTCCGCCACGAGATTGGCGCCAGATCAGTGAAATAGATCGCGCTGAGCACTACGAAGTATGCACGGTGGTGAGAGTGAGGAGCGGGAAGTGGGGAAAGTGGGGAAAGTCGCGCGTATTGATAGGGAAAACCCAGAAAGTCGCACTCTAGGGAAAGGCGCGCGTATTGACAGTGGCATGTCAAATGAGTCAATGACAAATGGAACGTTCCAACGGCAATGGGGTAGCGCACAGGGTGAAATATGATCCACAATCTCCACGCTCGGCTACATTGAATTTCCCTTCTCTTCCAATCTAATATTCCGAGCAGCGGTTTTTTGAGCAATACCCCTTTTCTTGCCTGCGTCCCATTGCCCTTGCGCAACGGGGATATTACTGTTACACCTATTTCCGCCTTGAGCCATCTGTCGATCTTAGAACTGGTGTCAAACTAGTGTTGAAAAATTTCGCGACTGTACTACCGGACACGTTTTTCCAAAACTCGCGTTCCACGGTACCTGATCATTTTTGTTAGCGATACACATTGACTAGTAGAAACGTGAACTTTTCTGTCGACTCGGTGTGGGCTTTCCAGTGACGATACTTATTGATATGTGACCTCATCATCTACCGTGGCGACGGCAGTATTCCATCTAATCGGTGGGTCCCACGTTCTCGGGCAAACATTTATTGAAATTAAGGTGCGCCTAATAATCCATTGAGAGCAGACAAGGGCCCGTCGTTGATAAACAGTCCTCATTTTCCCGAACAGTTCCCGAACATGACGTTAATGCAAGATTTTGTGCGGCAGTTCTCTGTCCATAACAAGGCGGTCGACGTCTGGAGAGATCTGCAAGTCCTCAGCTTCCGCGTCACATGCATCCTCGTGGCGAGGTACGACTCTCTTCTGTATCCGCCTCTCCAGACTATCCCTCCCGGTAACAATATCCACCTGTCTAGTATCACCCAAATGATCCCTCTATCCCTCCCTCTATCCCTCGCTCTACCCACAGATTTGTCCTCTCCGGTGCGTACCACAAACAGTTGCGTTCTGTACCGTGTCTTTTGGACTACGTCTGCCGCCGGCCGGAGATGAGTCCGACACGGAAGAGCAAGTACTATGAGAACCTGTGGTACGTGCTGTGGCACACCAGCATATCGTGCTGGTCCGCAAGCCTCTTCCTCGAACAAGAGTGGCGACACGATCTCTATGCGGGGAAGTAAGAGTTCTCGAGCGAAGAGTTTTTGACTAGTTTTTGACTCTGTACTTCGTCTTTGACTATGTACTTGCGAAGAGCTGGTGGAACTTCTTTCTCCTCGTGTGTCGCTAAAAAGTAGTAGCTGTAGCTGTGGGATAAGATTAGTTAGTACTCTACGTGGCGTGGGATAAGATTAGTTAGTACCTCCTCTCTCCCCATCCACCAGCTACGCCTCCTTTTACCTGGACTGGTCTCTGCACCACATCGACGCGCGCACGCAGGACTTTTACCTTTGGCAGCTCGCCTTCTGGTGCTCCGCGCTGGTGTATCTGGCGATCGAGAATAGGCGCGCAGATTTTCTGCAGATGCTCACGCACCATTTGGCCACCATCGTTTTGGTGGGGATGAGCTACTGCTGGAACTACTGGCGGGTGGGGTTGGTGGTGCTGCTTCTCCACGACGTCGTGGACATCTTCCTGTACTTGACGAAAGCGAGCAAAGAGATGACGTTCTGCCCCCGCCAAGTGACCGAAGCCCTCTTCGTTATCTTCGCGGTCTCCTTCTTCGTGCTGCGCCTCGTCATCTTCCCCACGGTCTGCGTCTGGCCCGCCGCGCGCTGCGGCATGCACGACATTTTTGACAACCTCGATTTTTTCTTCGGGATTCTGGAGCCCTGGCCCACGGACGCGGTCATGATGCAGGCCGGCGTGGGTTTGTACTCCATGCCCATTTTGTTGGGCGTTTTGCAAGTCCTGCACGTTTTTTGGTTCGTGCTCATCGTGCGCATCATCGTGAAGACGGTTGCAAAGGCGCAGAGCGTGACGGAAACCGGCGACATCCGCAGCGACGAGTCTGACTGCTCGCCGGTCTCGGCGAGCCGCAGCCCGATTCCGAAGCACAGCCCGCCGCCGGAGCCGGCGGGCGCCATGTTTAAGGGCGTGCCGCTGAAGGGCGACGTGGCGCAGACGATGGCCTACGCAAGTAGCAGCAACTGCAGCACCTCGGCCTCGGATAGCGACGGGGTGGGGAGCACTTCGGGAGGGAATATTGCTTCGCGGAGTCCGGGAGTTCCCGGGTCGGCTGTTATGACAAGGAAAGGCCTGCAGGGCGGCGGGGGGCAGCGGGGCTCGCCGAAGGTGAGGGCAAACACCGCCGGGGAAACTAAGGAGAAGCTCCAAGAGGCCGCAGGCAAGGGGATAACGGCAAAACTCCAAGAGGCAGGCATTCTGCGGGACGAGAAAAAGGCGAGATAGTTAGTAGTAGGGGCGTTCTACTACTATAGGATGCTATCACCTTTGTCAGTTTGTCAGTGACCTTTTCTGTGGTAGTTAGTACTAGTTTGCGAAGCGCCGTTTTCAATTTTATTATTAAAATGCTTGGGTCAATGGGTGGTACTACAAAGTGCGATGCTACTACTCTGAATGCTACCGCTGTCTCCTCAAGATGCGCGTCTATTGCCGCGCGCAAACAGATGCGTGTCTCACTCTTACTGGCAGACCCCAAGTCCGATCGCCATTGAGTCGTGTTCTAAACTTGAAACTTGTGGTGGTCTTGGAGACATGAAAGTTGTAGCGATATGCGGCAGCGGCAGTTTCCTTTTTCGGCGACAGTTTCCGGACTTCGAATTTGGACTCCGGGTACCAGAAAAGCTCCGATTCTGCAGGATAATTGCGTCGGCAGATTGTCTGCGGCATTCTTCTCGAAGCCTCTCTTTGTCTATTTTTATTTTATCAACATGTTGTGAAATACATAGTAGTCTTGGTCTACCGCTAGTCTATATCACCCGTGGCACCCACGGTGGCTTGCAAACCCGGTGGAACCCCGCGGGGCCGCTTGCGGCACCACCGGAGGCACGCTTGTGTACCATATGAATATTTCACAGGAGGGAGACTCTA
>JACKZZ010019358.1_pt1 | contig 11860 bp, 6 predicted proteins | sample 8027871 | NCBI WGS metagenome assembly JACKZZ01 (sample SAMN15724774, study PRJNA655200) | protist metagenome | isolation source: fluorescence activated cell sorting (FACS) single amplified genomes of... | place: USA: West Boothbay Harbor, Gulf of Maine | collected 2000-07-19
ACAAAACAAAAAAAAGAGAAAAAAAGAAGAAAGACGAAGAAGAAATAACGCTTTTGCTTTTTTGTGCTTGGCAGACGACAGACGACTTAAAATAAAATAGAAAAAATAGGATTCCTTCTTCTCTCTCTCATATTTTGTATTAAGCTTAAGCTTAATTAATTACTCCCTCCCTCCCTCACTGTGTGTTTGTTATTTTGTCATATTTATTATTAATATCTACGTACGATCGTAGTCCAGCTGTTTCCTATTTAAATAATAGTCGATTTATAATTAATTGCCAGTCCAGTGTACATTATATAGCTTTAAAGTGCTCCTTTTTTTTTTTGATGTCCTTCCCACTTCGTACTGTACTACTTAGTAAAAAGGCAATACGTGAACGCACTAACTAACAAACATTATCTGAAGCTTTTAAAAATTGTTTTATAGGAATTGTATTCCTTCTTATTATAGTAAATAAAATATATAAGTACAATTTTATTCTGTTAGTAGTGGTGATGATATATGATAATGCTATTACTATATTAAAAAGTGATGGAAAAAAACGGTTTCGGTTGAATTGATTTTGTATTTTTATTCTTAGCTATCAAACAGGTCAGAGCATTAACGAGATCATCGATTAACTAATAGGAAAATACCATCATTGATTCAAAATAATAACGGCAATCCCAGAAGCAATAATAGCGAATTCACCAGCAGGTAAATAGGGAAGAGTTAATATTTATTAACATCAGTATAGCATTAGTTACGTTCATTGTCTTTCTATATTTTATTTAATATAGAATTTCCATAGTCAGTCGTTCTATTGCTACTATTTAGAATTCGTACCCATAAGGATAATGAGGTGATGCTTGGGTGCTATATTAATGTATTAATACGTGATGATACTCGCTTTGTGATGAAAGCTATGAAGCTAATGATATAGTGATACAACTTAAAACCAACACACACCAGAAGCACACCAGAAGAAAGACGACTCGAAACGGCGAAAAAAAGAAAGAAGACGATCCAATGTATAATAATATTACATTACATTACAGTAGAATAATTGGTCGATAATAAATAATGATGAATACAATAATAGTTCGTTCTACCTACTACTATAATAAATTAAAAAAATAATAACCGAGGAGGAGTAGACACTATTATTAAATTATAAAAAATAATTTAGGTGTGATGGGAAAGAGAGTGGTGCATATAGATGCATTTGATACGTAATTATTTATTTACATTTGAAGAGGAAAGACACGTGTTTGAAATTTTGGTAAGGAACGCAGACATTGTTTCAATTTATTTCTTCTCATTGTAATTTTAATAATGCCGAAAAAAGGAGAAGCCGAAGCGCCAGAGGGAGAGGGTGGTAGTAACCCACGGGAAGACTCGGTGGTACGAAAAGTTGCAGAACTACAAGGTGACTTGGCAGACGTGGGGCAATTCTTATTCAACGTACCAGCCCCAGCGCCCATATTCCCTCTTTGGGACCAGGCATCGTTTGATCCTCCTGCAGCGGATGCTGAAGATGCTGAGCCGAAAGTTAAGTGGGGGTCAGAAACAGAAAAATATGTAGACTTCTCCGTTGGGACCCCGGTGTTGCCTACGGAAGATCAGGAAGCCGAGGGGGTTGTCGTTGAGTGGAAAAGAGTGAGCGAACCGTCGATTTTAAATTCTGCGTATTGGAAAAATTCGCTTCCAATAACGAAGGGGGAGCCTGTAGTGAACCCGGAAGAAACTAGTGCCCAACCCCAGACTACCGAAGTGCCAAGCGACAGCACCGAGCCCGTGGGCCCGTTGACCGTCGTACGCAAGCCGGAAGCAGCGCCGGTGCCCGAGCCAGCCGAGGGGGAAGAAAATTCGGACGAAGCCCCGCCATCCCCGAGTATGCCGAGGAGGATCATTACGCCTTTAAATTCAACTTTCTCCGAGGATGAAGAAAATGCGGCCCCAGTTCTGATAGGGCAGGCTGCTGTCCTTGAATCCGTCTTTGTTATGGTCAGTGCCATTAGCAAACTTGCAGTCGAAAAGGCCGATCGCGTCTTGAAAGACGAAGAGGAAGCAGCCCTGGCCCTGAAAGCAGAGCAGGAGAAAGAGAACGAAAACGAAAACGTTCCACCGGAAAACGAAGAAGAAACAGAGGAAGAGTTGGCTGAAAAGGCAGCTGCTGAGGAAGCGAAACGGGTGCGACGTTTGGCAATGATTGCAGAAGCGGACATGATCCCTAAGGGCGCGTTTTTATGGGAAGCCATTTATCCAAAAAGTGAAGACGGAGTGACGCCAAGGTTCAACCCAGGTGGCCGCTACTGCGTTAGACTGTTTGTAAATGGGGCATGGAGGCGTATTGATGTGGATGATCGAGTTCCGCTACTAGCGTCAAATGGGTCCCCGGTGCTCTGTCGGTCGAGCGATAAGGCTGAACTGTGGCCACTTATACTGAGCAAAGCCCTCGTCACCGTAGTTCAAGGTCGATGGGAACAATACGATGCCCTGAAGCTACTGCATCACCTTACCGGTCTGGTAGCCATCCCAACGGATATCAACAGCAACGACAACGGTTGGCCGCTGCTGATGCACGATGTTCCACACACAAAAATTCAATATGACGATGATGCTGGTGAATCCCCACGGTCTCCAAGATTCTTTGATGACGATGGGGAAATGGAAGCGGCGATGGAGGCTGAGAAGGCAGCCGAGGAAGCAGCGATGGGGCTTGAACCGGCGGAGGAGGCTGCAACCGAAGAACCAGTAGAAGAACCACCGAAAGACATTCGGCCAGGGGCTATCTATATAATTATGGGGCGATCTCGTGACACGATGCTTGATTTTGATGATAATATTGTCGTGGACGAGGATGTTGCAATTCCTGTAGACGAGGAAAAACGTTGCCCGACCCTGCGAGCCCGCTGCGCTGCTGTGGTGATGGAAACCCGAGGCGGGGACGACGATACAAACATTGCGGCACTGGTGTCCGATGATCCAGAAATTGCCGCTGCCGCCGCTGCTGCACTAGCAAAAGCTGCCGAGGACGATGACGAAGAAGACAACTCCGATGATAGAGAGGTTCGCATGGCCACTACAGTGAAAGATGCCGAAAATTTTGAGAGTGGATGGATGAACATCAACAGAATCAAAAAAGAATTCTCAAAGCGAACATATTCATTAATTGATCCCAACAATTCTAAATTCTTTTCGAATCAAGTTGTGTGTGAAAAGCACTGGGGCTGGACCTGGGTTGACGAAGCGGTGGAAACGGGCGAAGCAGAGGAAGATCCGGTGGCAGATGAAGAAGCTGATGAATCTACTGTGGTAGTCAATCTAATTCCAGAAAAGGCTGGAAAATGGATGCCCGCCAAAACAGAATGGAAAGGACCGCAGTTTTTGTATTTTCCAGGAAAGGAAAGTGCTGAAACAGAAGAAGAGAGTCCTCCCTCGGAGGAAGTTCCAGCGGAGCAAGAGACAAAAGCCCCGAACGAGAACCCATATTTATCGGTGTGGGTAACGTTGAGCGCGGACTTAAGTCCTGTTGACGTTAAAAAATCGACGTTGACTATCCGTTCTTGTTCGTTAGGTGAGGACGGCCTCATGGTGGTAAGTGACAGCGTTTTGTTTACGCTAAGCACCACAAACGTTGGCAGTGGCTCTTTCCCAATATTGTTTCCGGGGGATCGTGAGACTCCGCAAATATTTTCCATTGAAATGGATACAATTGGCGGGGTCCACGTGACGTTCAGTTCCAAGCAGACAGTTAGAGTCCTCGGGTACTCTGAATTGTTTCGTGATGTGTACAAGCACAATGTGACAGAAATTTCGGGAAGAACAAAAAATACTCATCCGGAGCAATGGTCAGTGTTAAGTCGTACATCGTTCAAAGTAAGTGAAGAAGATACCACCAGTTTGTCTTGCAACTTGCTGTGCAAAAATCCGTTTTTGCAACGCTTCGTATCGCTATACATTCTAGATTGTGACACCAAAAAGATTACAAAGTGCCCTCTTCTCTCATTTTCCAATAGGCGCCTCGAACCAAACTCAGCCGGATACACGGTGTTTGCCATTTGTCAGTCACTGGGCACCCCCTTGCCCGCATTAGCTTGGGAAATGTACTTTGTGTCAAACCGCGAGCTGTTAGAATTTACAGAAATGCCGGTTGGAAGCACGCAGGATTTTTTAGGGTCTTATATTCCAAACAAATTTTTCAGACTTATGCGAGACGTCATTGAAATTGTAGAACCAGATGAGTCCGACACCAACCCTCGGGGCTCCCTGCGCTTGACACTGTCTGACCCCAATGCGTATGCAATATTGCGTGTCATTAACCCCACGACGAAAGCAACCGTTGCAGAAAAAAGTGGGCGTGGGAATGTCATTTTGCTGGACGTTCCCCTCACTACGGAAGTTGAGGAAGGGGCCGATGATGAAGATCCCAACCAAATATACAAAGGCAAGATAATTGTAGAGAGTGTTTTGAATACTCACTTTTTTCAAGTCAGCGATGATTTGAAATCCAGAAGACCCTACCATTATCCAACCGGCCAGCCCGGGGATAACAGTCCTGCGGATTTCACCTTTAACCTTCGTTCAATTTCCAAGTCGACGCTCGCCCTGTCGAGGGACCGGACAGAGGAAAATAAATTGCTGGCCATCCGGAATGGATGGGAGGAAGCCCAACCTGGCCGTGCTGAAATGGCGCGCTCGAACCGGGAGTACTATTTACAGCAAAAGGCGGCGTCTAAACAAGAAGAAAACGGGGAGGAGAAAGAAGAAGTGCCTGAAGTTGATGGCTTTGCTGGCTTAGAAGAGGAGCAAAGGGAACTAGAACAAAGTCGCCGTGAAAGGGTAAAGAATGCTGTGCGCGGAAGAGAAAAGTATAGCGTCCCTGTCATTAGAGATGTTCCGAAGTCAGCACCGACAACAATATTTGATGAAGAATTCGAGAAGAATGTTGTTGCAAAGTGGATGGAGCAAGAAAAGCGTGCGGGGGAGACGGTTGCAGCCATGCAACAAGCAATCAAAAGTCGCCTGGAGAACTTTGAGCAAAGGAAATCCGATCGCCTGGAAAAGCTGCGCCAGCAGCATTTGGAAGCAATGGAGCGGCTGCAAGTTACGTACAGAAATAGGGTTGAGAGTGAAGGAAATGGCGAAGAGGCTCCTGCAGAAGAGTGAAGGAGATGTACAGTACTTTTTATTATTTTTACTCTCTCTCTATTTTCGTACCGTAGTACCTTGGTATTATTATTATCTATTATATAGTATAGAGATATACAAAAACAATTAATTCACTTCTTTGGTTCTTCTTATATTGTATTATTTTTTTGCTGTTCCACCCATCAGTCTTTGGGATAGGGTTAGTCGAATTGATTGTTGTTGGGGAGACAACAACCTTCGATTTTTTTTGTTTTACGTACACCATAGTAGACTAGCATATTAATAGCATAGTAGCCCACAGCCCACAGCTCCACCAACCCTTCTTTTCTTCTTCCTTCCTTGTTTCTTCATCAGCAGTGTGGTTGTGCATTATTATTATTATTATCCTCTCAGAAACCGTGGTGAAATCGTAGACTCGTGTCCTCGTAGTACGAAGAATGATCCCAAAAGCAGAAAGAAAGTTTGCAATGAAAGTTTACATCGTTCGTAAAACTAGTTTCTTTCCTGTCATACACGAATCTTGTCGTTCGCAGACTACGCGATATGAATTACTTTAAAGATACCTTTGGGTTCAAGGAGTCGGGGTATGCTGAGACTCGGAAAAGGTTTCAGTTCGACCCTGCTACTACTGTCTTAAAAAGTAGTGCCAACGACAGAGAATTCCATGTTGGGAAGTTCGAGGTTCTTTCTCTTGCTGAATTAAAAGCTAGGCTGAGCGATACAGCCCGGGACGAAAATTATGAAAACCTTGGCCAACTTAAATTTTCAGTGGTATGCGGCTCTGTTAATACAATCCATAAGAAAAGTGAATCTTCTGGAAGTGTTTTTCAAGCCGCTTCACAATTCAACTGCTTAGAGATGGTTGGGCCGGGGGTCACCCCTGAACATGGCATTACACAATATGCCATCGATAGAACACAGGGGCCGGCATGTGCGCTGGCTTGCTCAGCAGCAACCGTGTACCGAAACTATTTTGCGACGAACGGTTCCAATGGTCAAATAAACTGTTTAAGCGACGTGGAGGCACTATTAACTGAACCAAAGAAAACTTTTCCGTATTGGACGGTTAAAAACGGCTACTGTTTGCCGAACACTCACGAGAGTATGGCTTCTTTGAACGTGAAACTGGGTCAAGATGAAAGCTTGGTAAAGGCTCTACGTGAAATGATTAAAGTCGGGATACACTGGTCAACAGAAGTTACGAAGACAACCACAAAGAAAACCAGCAACGAATATAATCCACATCGGGTTTGTCAAATTTTTGTTTCTGCTTGCCCTGTCGCGTATACAAAAAGTACAAAATCTACAGATTGGAGGCCGTTTGCATCGTTGGTGCTAGATAGTGTTTATGAATCAACACTGGCTGCCTCAGCGTTGCTAGCAGTACAACGAAACGAACGGGTACGAGTCTACTTGACCTCTGTGGGGGGGGGGCGCATTTGGTAATCGCACGCAATGGATTTCCTCGGCTGTGTTACGAGCGCTTTCTCTTTTCATGGATTTTCCGTTGGATGTATATATGGTAAATTACAACCAAACCGTTAGTCAACAGAACAAGGAGTTAGTGCGTAATTGGGGGGAAGTGTGCAATAAGAAACGGGGTGGGAAAAAATTAGTAGTAAGCTAAGAGACTATTATTGCTTTTTTTATATTTAATAGTTAATACTACTTTGTACGAAGTACCTCTCCTCGCTGCTTGTGCTCTTGTTTGTTTACGATCATATACTAACCGCTGCCATAAAACAATTGATATCATATGATAAATTGAAAATAATAATTAATGTTTGTTGAAATTTTAAACGCCTGTTTATACTGAGAGAAAATGACTTGAAGTATCGTTAATTCCAATACTCGTCAAATGTAGAATAAAGAAGAAGGGTTTTGAACGCTCATTTGAAGTCCTTCTCCTTCTCTCTCCTGTCCATTTCCTTTTTCAAATACCTCGTAAACTTTTCCCTACCGCCGGCGGCTTGCATCATCAAGTTTAGGTCCAACCCACCCTCCGTTGGGTGCTGAAATAATTTTTGTAGCTCAACTTGCGACGTTGGCGTCTCCTTCCCTTCTTCGTTCCTCTTTTTTAACCATTTATGCATCATTTTAGTCTGGTAGTACCTCTGGATGAATTCGTTCACGGCAGCCAGAGACTGGCCAGAGTCGGCAGCAATGCGAAGCTTGGCATCGTCATCGATCTTTGTCGGGTCCGACATTTCAATCTCCGAAAAGGCTTCGATCACGGCTATTTGTTGTCGGATCATTTTCACCCCTTCCTGCTTCTCTACGCCAGGGATATAGCTTTTCCAACTCTCTCCGTCTAGACCAGATTCTGTTAACATGCCATTCAAAAGTTTTTTCTGTTTTGACATCGAAAATGGTTTCTTCATTTTAAGCAACTCTTTCATGTAAACATCAAAGTTGTCTTTCTCCAGCTTGTCCTGTCTATTTTCCATTTTCCCAGATATTTTGTCCCTGATACCAGAAAAAAATCCACCACTCTCCTTGGAAAAGTGTCGTCGTGGTGCTACTAGACTGGCCACGCCTGTCCTACTCCTTGCGAACAAAGGCAAACCTATACTTGCTCGGTGTGGTTGAAAGGCCGCCGTGGAAACAAAGTTGATACGGCCAGATACGACGGCGCGCTGCACCGAACGTTTGACCAGAAGGAGAGGTCGCATACTACTTTTGTATTATGGGGGAGAGAAGTAACCAAACGCGTAAAATCTTCGCGGTCGATCTGTACTAAATTTTGTGCGTGTTGGTTAATAGCTAAATAGATTTAAATATCGCCCGGGATCATCTATATAATAGTTTTTAAATAACAATATTATTATTAAATATTGTCACAATCATTCAATTAATATTGGTTGGTTGAGCTTTTTTTTTTTTTGTGTTGGCACGACGACGACGACGAACGAACCCCTCCGGAAGGCACTGGAGCTGGAGGCTGGAGGAAGGAAGAAGAAGGACTGAGGTAGAAGACTACTGAGTACGGTACTGAGGTTGACAGGACAGATGAAAGAGCGTGTATTATAATATGTATAAACATATAGACTAATTATATTTTATCCTATTAATATATATTGAATATTTAGATTGTATTGTGTATATAATGTTTTATGTTTTTATTACTATTATTAGAAGTATAATACTCCTTAGTCTAATAAGATTCTTTTCTTCTTTATAGCTTTATCCATCATCATCATATTATTTTGAAGAAGAAAGAAGAAGAAAAGAAGAAGAATGTGAAACGGGCAAAAGGTTGATGAGTGATATGATGTACGATGAGAAGAGGAGGAGAGGTATAGAATAGTAGGTGGTGGTATAATGTACCGGTACGTACCTTTTACCTTTTACCTGTAGAAAGGAGAGTTTGGCGGTGAAATAAAATTGTTTCGAACGGGAAGTTTGTTTTGGTTGTTTCTTTATTAGATAATATGTTAAGTTAAAGGGGTAAATTATTGAACGATTAGAAGGTTGATATCTCTTTAGAAAGGATGTTACGTCTGTCCCTTTTTGTCTCGTGCAGATAACATCGTTGTTCGTATTTAGGAAATAAAAATTATTATTAGGAAATGTCCAAGTCAAAGGAGACCTTGGAGATCATCATGCCAGTGCTTGAACAAGCTGTCGAAAAGTTGCTTCGAAAAGTAGAGAAAGATTGCCTTTTGGACGAAAATGCGGAAAGCACAAACGATCGTCGAGGCGAAGAATTTAATCCGGTCTTGTACCTGGCCCGGTACATGCACAGAAACAACCCTAATTACTTGAATCCGCCCCCCGCAGAGGGTAAAACAGAAACGAAATCGGCTTGACTAATTTTAAGAAAAATGTCGGGGTGATCCGTTAGATTTTGGTGCAGGCCATTTGATCTGTGTAAAGTACATCTCATTTTATGTTTCTAGACTTTAGTTTTTAAATTGGGAGGCATCCTGATCGTCCGATACTTTGCCCTTCCTTCTTCGCTTTTTGCTCGCCAGCTTATTTTTAGACTGTTGCAGGAAATTTTCTTCCTGAATTTCCATTTCGTCCAAGGTCTCTTCCAAGTACGTCTTATTCGGAGGATGGCGCATGATTTCAACCATTTCTAGCTTCTTTATCATTTCTTGTAGCTGGTTGATGATTTCATCGTCTTCTTCTTCCTCCACTACCTCAACCTTTCCATTTCCTCCGCCAAATTGACGCTCCTGCAAAGCCCTTGCAACCGCCTCCCTGTGTCTGCGGGCTTTCTCCCTTGCTTTATCGGCAGCTATTTGGGTCTTGACTCGATCGACAAAATCTGCAGACTCTTCAATTAATACGCGAGAACGAAACCTGGCACGCATGAAATTTCGAAAATTTAGGCCTTCTAATTTTTCGACTATTTTTTTATGTTCGTTGTGGCGTCGCTCTTGCCGCTTCCGGAAGCGACGGTCGGCGCGAAGTTCCAGCTTAGGGAGTTCCATCAAACGCGGATACCCCGGGCTTTTGTTGCTTGTGGTGTAGGACAGCACAGTGTTGCTGACGTCATCGCTCTTGTTGCTCAGTCTAATGGGGATGATAATCGTGTTCCTACCTCGAATCTTATTAAACTTGAAAACTCCAGAATACCTGTGATCGTATCGCCAGTACTCGACGCCTTTCTCAAACACCTGTTTCACGTTTCCCTCTGACAGCATTCCGTGACCATGCCTCAAGTTGTCCTTATAGTACCCTTCGTAGTGGTCGTTGTTGTCATAGTCATAGACTCCAAACCCTTCCATTTTCCCGTCGACGTAGTACCCGCGGTGCTTGTGGCCCCCGACGAATTCAGACTCCCCGTACCCTTGCAAACGCCCGTGATGGAAGTTGCCCATGAACGACGCGCCCTCAACGTACGAATCGGAACCATTTTTCCCTTCAAGCATTCCATCCTCGAATGTTCCTTCCTTTACATTACCTTCTTTGCTGGTGTACTTTCCCGGGCCACACGCTTTCCCATTTCTCCAATGGCCATCGTATACGGCTCCATCTGGAAAATTCATTTTTCCTTTTCCATGCATCACCCCCCCGCCGTACTCGTCCCCGTCGATCAACGACAGTGCATGCGCGTTGGGTTTGTCAAATCCACCATCGTATTGCGTTCCATTCGAAAGTACGTAGTAGGCCTCTCCGTGCAACTTGTCGTTCTTCATTTCGCCCTCATAGCGCCCTGTTTTCATGTACAGCTCCCCGTAACCGTCCATTTTTCCATACTTGAACCCCCCATGAAACAAGTCCCCGTTAGGAAAATAAAACGTGCAGGCCTTCGGACCATGCATTTCTCTCGCTACCTCTACCAATCTAGTGTTCACGTACAAAGACGGGTCGGATTCGGGAGGTATCTCGCCCCGGCCTGCCCACGGTCGTTCTCCTCTGTACCCCTCCATAACCAAAGAAATTTCCCCCCAATCCTCTTTCATTGCCAACGCGGTCGAAAGTTCGTGCGCTCGTTCCTCCCCTGGGAAAACCATGTGCCATGTGCACATTTTCGTCTGTTTGTTCGTGTCGAGCCTGATCACGTCTATTTTAGTCTTTGGCCGCTTCTTTAAAGAGACCAACTTATCCTTTTCCATGTCAAGGTTTACTTCATAGTTCGATCGCTCTTCGTTTAGAAGACCGCCTATTCGCTGCCTTTCCTTCATCTGCCCCTTCTCCGTTTCCCCTTGAAAAGTCAGATACGGTACTTTCTGCAACTTCCGCTCTACGGCAACTATGCCCATTTCTAGCTTTTCGATTTCTGCCAAACAACGTTGCAGTGGCGGGTCGCACTCGCCCAGCCCAAAACGCAACCAGCACTCTAAAGAAATTTTGTTGATCATTTCCGGAACATTTTCTATTAAAAGAATAGAAGTCCCAGAGTAGTACAAATCTTCCTCTGGGTCGATTCGCGGCTCGATCTTTGTCGCTTCCACTATGTAATACAAGGCGGGATGCGGCAAACAGTCCAACACCCAGTCGTTCGGGTAGATGACGTCCCCGCCTTTGTCCCGGACACATGAAATGTCTTTATTAAAAATTTTGTCGAGGTTTTGTTTTACCATTCGACCTCTAGGTACAAATATCCGCTCATCATCCTTGCCCCGCTCACCCACGTTTATTCGCTGCTTCAGGGTTTCCCGCTCCTCATCTGTGAAAATGTCAAGCTCTGCTTCTGGGTTTTTGCTCATTCTTAACTATTGACGCTTCCGATCGTTTCTTGCGTGCACGAAGCACCTTTGAAAGCTGTGACCAATGCTCTGCAAACACTATGCTTCTGCGACCCTCTTGTTTTGCACGTTTTGTCAAACAGACGTGTCGGGAAAGCTTTGCTGGCAACCTTCTTTTTTCGTGAATGGCAATAAAGCTTGTCGAGGGGGGTAGCAAGCTTTGAAAATTGAACGAGAATGGAAATCGCCAGCAGCGGCACTCCTGCCGCCTACAAACTCTAGCATTTTCTGGCATGTTGGTACGGTAGTCGAACTGCAAGCAAAAAAACAAATTGTTTGTTTTGCATTTAATAAGCAAGAGGACAACAGGGAGAGGAGGGAGGAGGATTGAAATTAACAGAAACTGTGTTGTTGTTGTTGAAGAAAAATAACGATAATAATAACGTACACTTATAGAGACTAGACTACGACGTATATATAGTAGTCCAATATAATAATAATAATACGATATTATTATTAATTAGCCCTAATACAGGTATAAATAATAATATTAATACCGACGATAATGTTCCCCTGTTATTATTATA
>JACKZZ010022548.1_pt1 | contig 11860 bp, 5 predicted proteins | sample 8027871 | NCBI WGS metagenome assembly JACKZZ01 (sample SAMN15724774, study PRJNA655200) | protist metagenome | isolation source: fluorescence activated cell sorting (FACS) single amplified genomes of... | place: USA: West Boothbay Harbor, Gulf of Maine | collected 2000-07-19
AGGGCGGTAAGAGTTTCTGGAGGAAGCCCAACCGGAAGATGACGAGGATGAGGGCGGTAAGAGGCTGGTGATATCGGGGGGAGACCGACAAGAAGATATGACATGAACATGTATGATAGCTGAATGAATAAATTAGTTGAACCCTTCCCCAAACTCAACTCAACTCAACTTTCCGTCCCAAATAACACCACCTCCTACCAACTTTTACCCAATAAGCTTCCATATAAACCACTCCAAACCACCCCACTCCAACCTTCCCTGCTTGTCCAAATTTTCAGGCCTCCCAGATGGCAAGGGTGGAAAACACCCTGCCTTGAGCTCGCAACCGCCGATTAACACGACTATGAGCGATTCCAAGGCCAAGCTCCTAAAGGAGATGCCAAAACTCGGAGGGGATGAATATGAGCGGGTTTTAACGCCGGTGGCTCCGGAACAGGGCTCTCTTGCAAATGGGCTACAGAATATTGTTGAGAACGTCTCTCATGACCTGAAGGAGGGCGGATTAGCACCTAATAGGCGGTTGTTGGAGGAGGGGGGACGGATCTCCGATACTAGGGCGTCTACACCTGCTACTTACACCAGTATCCGGCCGCCAAGAGATTTTGTGAGGAAGCATATGGAGGTACGTGAGGGTCGTGTTTTGCAGAATGATGATGATGATGATGGACCGATTGCGGAGGATGATTCCCCTGCGGAAAAGGCCGCAAGGAGGAGTAACGGTAGGAAAAGACTCAGTCGAGAAGCGGGACCCATGGTTCGAGGCGGAGTAGGAATTGAGAAATCGAGTAGGGCTGAGAGGGGTGAACGGTCTAAGAACCTGAAATACAGTCCCGAGAAGACCAGTCTGAGTTCACCCTCTAAGAGGACCGAAAAAAGGGCTCAGAAGGGCTCCCCAGGCCTTTGTTGCCTCGGGTCACCGGATAAGATTTCTGACGGTCACAATGACCGATAGACGATGCGGACAGTCACAACGACCGATAAACGATGAATGTCGATGAAGAATCATATGAGAATGAGTCTGAGATGAGCTGAAAACAGTGACACGTTATTTCAATTATTTCAATTCTTACCCAATAACCACCCTCAGAGAAGCTGTGTTTGACACACCAGTTCATTCCAATTGGTTCATTCTCGTTCTCAATGGAAATCCTCCCATGTTTTCTTCTCTCAGGTCGAAATGCAGGGAAATTACCTTCGCAAGGTCACGTCGCTCGAAGAACTCATCAAGAAGAAAGGTCTGCAGGATTATCATCCCACGGTAAGCATCATAGAGGAATGAAGAAAAAGGAATCAAGATTGAAGAATGATGAATCTCTGAGGAATGAGTGTGTCTTCAAAGCGAAACTATCCTCTATCCCCCCGATATCTTTTTCTCCCAGATCAACAAGCCCATCCCCTACAAGACTGATTTGCGGGTTCGCGCCACCACCTGTCGCATGGCTGCCGGTATTGAACCGCCTCATATGCGGATCGCGTTGGAGCGGGCAAGAGCTTGTGGCGCCCGTTGGACCCAGATGTTTCGTCCCGGTCTGAATGACATGGTGAACGAAACCCTCAAGATGGGCGCTGACTCCTGCATCCTCTCCAACCTCTATATGTACGATTACGAGGCGCGAGAACAGTTCATGAAGCAGCACATTCGGGATGTGCAGGGGGTGTTGTGGTTCGAGTTGCAGCGGAGGAAGCAACATTTATTCTACATGCGCATGGATTTCGTAGATCTGATGATGTTCCACCCGGATGCCTGGGGCTTTCCCGACGCGTTACAAACCGTCGGGGGGGGGGATGAGTTTTGATCCTTTACACGGTTGGTACGCCCAACGCGCCCTGGATAATGATCAGGAGATGGAGGAGGCGATCTTCAGCTACAAGGTGCGGCAGAGGCATCTGCCGAGTCAGTGCTTCCAGAGCTTAGCCCTCGGGAAGGTCCCTGAATGGGTCAAAGAGTCCTCAGAACTGCACGCGGAGTGTCAGGCTGTCGAGGATTTAGATGCCATCTTAGGAGAAGAAGTCGGAGAGGAGGAAGAGGCTGACAGTGTGGCCACGGACGGGGATGCGGCAGTTACATTCGGGGACAAACCGCCAGAGGCCGTTGCCAACGAAGAGAGAGCTAAGAATAAGAAGGTTAAGGCCGCGGGAAAAGGCCAGCAATTAACCACTCAACAGATGCTCGAAGCCGGGCTCGGGGACGAGGAAGACGTTTATCTGAAGGTCAACGACCTGAAGTTCGTCAAACAGCGGACCATCGGGCCGGACGTCTTGGATGCTATCCAGCGCTCCTATAAGTTAAAGGGAACCAACGCCTTGAGGCTGTTGTTGAGGAGCAGGGGGGCGCCGGATAAGACCAACTCCGCTCTCCCGGTTTCGCCAAAACAGATTAAGGATTTGGCTGCCCAGCTCGGTATTCTCGGTTACTACCACTTCTACTGGTACTGCTACTTCGCGCTTCGGTACACGCTCCCCCCCCACTGGGATGTCCTCGTGAAGAACGATGTTAGGTGGTACATCAACTTGGAGACGGAGCATATTCAGCCGATTCACCCCCTTATTGACGTTTTTAGGGAACATCTCTCGGATTGCATCGCCAACGACTTCCTCTGGGACTTCCGCGGTTTCGTGAAGATTAAGTGCTCGGAATGTGGGATTCCGGACTCGATCGTGTGGTGCCAACAATGTACGGATTACTTCTGCATCAACTGCTTCCAGAAATTGCACAAGAGCAAGCGCGGGAAGAAGCATTGGCCCAGCCCCATCCCGGGCTGCCGCTACCTCAAAGCTTCCGAGGTCCAGGTTATGAAGGACTACATTCCCCTGCTCAACGTCGGTTTCTCGAATAGGAGGAGGTTTCTCGCGAGGGACAACCAGTCGGACAAGACCGGTTACGACGGCGGCGACAAGTGGCTCTACTTCACCAAGGAGACCTTCGAGAAGGCTTTGGCGATCACGCCCGAGAAGCATTGGTTTTTACAAAGATTGAATCCGCCGCGGTTGGGCACTGGGAGTGAGGGGTATTACTACTCTTTTAAGGAAGAGATCATTTGTGACGACCCCGCCCATATAATTCAGAAAGCGAAGGAACAGCGCGCACTTCTAGCGCTACAACGGTTTGTGAGGGGGGCTCTTACGAGGGGTCGGGTCGCGAGAGAGACCGCTGCTGCTTTAGTAATTCAGAAGTACAAGCGGATGTGGGACTGCAAGCGGGTGTTTGGGGCTCACGGTAGTAATGCGATCATTTTGAGGGGTTGGTACAGAAAGTACAAGGCGAGACAAGAAAAAGAGCTCATGCACCGGCGGGCGGCGATGATTCAGGCCGTTTTCAGGGGGAAGATCGTCCGAATCAGCATGATCGATAAGACTCTGGCGGCTACTAAGATTCAGAGTTGCTTTAGGGGGAGTTTATGTAGGACGTCGGTTAAGCGGTTTCATCGGGCGGCGGATACGGTGCAGAGGGCTTTTAGGATGTACCTCTACGGCAAGAAGCCCGTTAGGACGATGATGGACGCCGCCTCCCGGATCCAAGCCTTGGCTCGTGGCGCCCTCACCCGTATGAGGCACCAGAATTTGACTCTTTATGTGACTAAGGTTCAGTCCACCATCCGCGGATATCTAGGCCGGAGACTTTTGAAGAAAAAGCAGTATATGGCCACTAGATTACAGTCCCATTGGCGGAGGTGGCAGGAGCAGTTGCGGATGAAGATTCGCCTCTACTCCACCCTAGATGATATCTACTCGAAGCGCCGTGAGGTCATGAGGGAGAAGCTCCAGGATTTGGCCGCCACTTTGTTGCAGAGGAATTTTAGGAAGCATAAGGGATACCAGTTCTCAGTCAAGGAGAAACGGGATAAGGCTGAGGCTGATAAAAGGATCTCAACTGTGCTCGTCAGCGCCCTGTTGGGAGCGTCGAATCTGCAGCAGTTTATTCACCCCTGGTTCCGCCATTTACCGCCCGAAATTCAGGAAGTATTGGAGCAGATTAAGGCTTCTTTGCAGCGCACTCTCGGTCTGACGCGGGTCACCGGGAAGTTGGCCAACGAGGAGTTGGGCCGTCGGTCCAAGAGAACCTCCGCTCGGGATCTGGTCTTGGACGAGTCGGAGAACGACCTCGGGACGCATCTCTGCGTCACAATCGTTCACCACTTGTTGTCGCATATCGACAACGACGTCTTCTCCAACACTGTGCGGTGGTGCTGCTACGGGTTGGCTCATTTGTCGACGAGTTTCCTTCAATGCGCGGCTTACCCCTTCGACCAGATCGAGTTAGGGCGCCAGCCGGACATGCCGGTCCCCCCGCGTCCGGGTGAGCCGTTAGAGAGTCTCTACACCGACTACTGCCACATCAACCACCATCACGATCGCGTCATGCACGCGACGCCGGAGAACTTCTACATTCTCTTTTTGGGGCACATGCCTAATCATTTGCGACACGTCTTTCTTACGGCGCAAATCTTGATCACAACTCGGCAGGCTTTGGATTTGCCCAGTCTCTCGACGGACGATCACTTCGCGTTTCAAGGAGTGGATGCCACAGTGGGAAGCCAGCTCATGGATGTCTTGTCGAAGGAGATGGGACTCCGGTTTCCGAGTGATTGGCCGAAGGCTCATGGTAAGTTGAATGCTTTAACGGTGATGATTCACGATGAATGATTTGACTCCTTTTACCATCGGTATTCCACTATTTTATTCTCCTTTTCCCCTCCTCTTAGGTACCGTCTACGCCCTCGCTACGCAGGTCGCTCGGTTCGTGACTGGTCTCCCGGGTCTGAAGCCGAATCCGGATGGCTCCCCTTCGAAACTAGCTGATCCCAAGATGAACCCCCTTCTCGGAAGATCCCCCGACGTCGTCCTCGGTGCGGACCACACCGGAGGCGCGTTGAGCTTCTTTAACCGGCCGGCTTCTTTGCGTATTTTGCAGCAGTTGTCTTACCTGATGAGAGATCAAGAAGGAATTATTCGTTACATCAGGCGTAAGAAAGACGCGGAGAAGGAGCAGGGCGAAGGTAATGTCAGGCAATCTAGGTTTATTGCTGTGATTGATAAGCTCTTCGATCTCTCGTACAAGGCGAAACATGACCACTGCCCCTTCGTTCTCGCGGTGGTTCTCTTCCACATGCTCATCCGTGGTCTCATGTTGCGGTTGTTTTACCACCGGGCGGCGGTCCAGTTACAGTCGAAATACCGGTACTACAAGGCGACCACGCAAAGGAAGCAGAACCTCGGGCCAGCGCTGTTGTTGCAGAGGCAGTGGCGGGGTCTTTCCACGTCGCTTAAGATGTACAACCTGTTGAACTCGGTTGAGACGATTCAGCACAATATCAGGGCCTCCCAAAGGAAGAAAAAGAACAGCCACTTCATGACCGCGGTCGCGAGGATGCAGCGGTGCTGGCGGGGAGCGGTTGCGAGGAAGTGGTACAGGATTATGCGGGCTTCGGCTATTACGATCCAGAAAAATGTTAGGCGGATGATGATCCTAGTCGTCTACAACAAGGAGGGCCGCCGTCTAGCGGCGAAGTTTAAGGCCGAGTCGCTCAAGGTATGCGGCGGCGCCTACAACATGTGTGAGGCCGAATTCCTGGCGCGGAAAGCGGCTTTGATCGCGAAATCCAGGGTTCAGCTTCATAAGCATAGGGAGAGGAATATTGATTATAGGCGTATGGTGGCGGTTCACGGTCAATCCAAGCACGCGAGGCAGAAGAAAAAGGAAAACCGCGAAAACCTGAAGGGGTCCATTCAGCCGGTCCGAACCACGTGGGCGGAGCCTATTGCTGTTTCGGTCAGTCGGGGACGGAGGTTTCAGAGGGAGAGGGAGATTCTTGCTGGGAAGCTGCAGGTTACCCCGGAGGGCGAAAACGGCGAAAATGCGGTTGGATTCAAGAAAACGCCGATTATGGCGCTCACGGAGAACGCGGGACGACACCTCGTGCAGACGATGGCGCCGGAATTGCAGGGGAAGAAGGTAAGTTTTTAATGAGAATCGGAGACGTTGATAATGAAGTAATCTAGATGACAATTGGTTTGAGTGAATCCCCTATTGATCTGTTTCGCCTTGAGATCCATCCTATTTCCTTCCCCCCAGCCCCACGCCCTGAAGAAGCGTGGTCTCTCCATCTTGCACGTGAAGCGTGTATCCAAGCGTCCTCAAGCCCCGGAGCTCGTAGAATCCAGGATTATCGACGAGGGCTTCCTAACGAACTGGGAGACCCAGCAATTCCGCACCTCCATCCCGTGGATCCCAAAAGCGATTGGGATGCGTCTTGTGGAGCCTCATCAGCAGCACAACCTCCGAACAAGTTATTTTTTAGCTTCCGCTATGGTCTCCGGGTTCCTCGGGCGGCCTGACGAGAAGCGGCCTAACACGTGGTTCGGCCGTCTCAAGCTTCCTGCCCCTTCAGAACTCGCTGCTGACGTCCAGGAGCACCTTGCTTCCGCCTCTAAGATTATTTGCGCAAAAATCAATCAGGACGTGACCACCCTGAACACGAAGAACCTCTCGCCCTGGCGCAAGGCCATTTTCAGTTTTATTGTGCTGTGGAAGGCGCTGTTCTCGTATGCGGGGGCTAGGATCATTCAGCCTGCTAAATGCACGCCAGTCCTCCTCATGGCGAGCAACGAAAGCATGCAAAAAGCCTTCGCCTATCTCCTCTCGAAATTATGGCTGGAGACGCAGGACCAGTTCACGACGCGGGTTAACCGATATAGGGGGATCAAATCGAGGCCGAAGTGGAGTGTGCTCGAAGAATTGGAATACGACTGTTTAGGGGTGAACCACGGCTTTGCTTTGAACGATCCCCGGCTTGATAGTGGGAAGGTCACAGCGTCTGCTAACTCGGTTAAGGCCAGCTCGCTTCAGGACTTTTTGGAGGAGGTTATCGCTCTCCGGTTTTGCCTTGATTTTCTCTCCGAGTCTCATCGGGATTCCGAAGATTTCATGGACCACTGCCTCAAGCGCCAGGAGAAGGCCAAGCGGGGACAGAAGGGAGGAAAGAAAGCGCCGCTTACGGGGCAGGATGCCGCGCGGATGGCTTTAGATAGCTACGTTTATTCGACTTGGTCAGAGGACGCGGAGGTGCGCGCAATTTCCAAGCACATTCAGGTCCTTATGAACACGCTCCAGGGCCGAGATGCCCACCTGCAGGCCATGACTTGTGTCGCGCAATTATCCTTGGCTATGTGGAAGGGACTGAGCCCTATGTTAGAAGCCTCTGCTGCGAAGGCTGTTTCTGCTATTGACGCCCGCCATATTCAGAATTGTACGATTCCCACGCCCATGCCGGAGCATCCCGATGACGCTCTTAACACCGCTACCTTCCATCTTATGGCCCGCTCCTACGAGTTCACCGACCCCGAGAAGGCCAGACAGATTCTTAACGCGGCTCCGACGGCGATTCTCGCGCTTGTGTGCAAGCTCCAGTCGAACTTCAAGGGCTTCATGCTCCGGTCGCGGCACGCGAGTCGGATTAAGACCATATCGTTGTTTTGTAAGGATATTAATTGGCCCCGAGCCGCGGATGACCACGAGGACGACGACCCGGATGAACCCGCAGTTATCGCCAAGCGCGCCGCCAAGAAGCGGGATTCCAATAAGACTCTGGAGGAGAAGATAGCGACGTATAAGCCGGTTGTTAGCCAGTATTTGGGCGGCCAGGGTCTAGATCAGGATCGAAAGAACAAGGAGCTCAAGAAGCCGGGGGCGTTGTCTAAACAGGACGATCCCAGTCTCCCAAGAGCGAAAGGGGAGGCTGTCCCAATCGAAACTCTGGAGGACCTCCCCATGGTCAGGATTACGGCGGATCACCGGGCTTGCGCGGATCTCTACGCGGTTTATTTGTTTAATATGTACCGGCGGAGGGAGATGGCCAAGATCTGGAAGGGTCTTTCGTTCGCGTACGATACAGTTATCCGGAATTTCGTCGATTTATTAGACAAAAATGCGTCCCTCAAACCCATGGTCGAATCAGTCTCAGCCCAGCTCAAGCGAGGGAAGGTCATCGGGTTCTCGAAAGCTTATGTCCCGAGGGGGGAGGCGGCTGGAGCTCAAGGGCAAGGCGATGTCGTGGGTGCGCCCGGTCGGATTAAGCCGGTGGAGCGGGAGCTGTTCCACAGGAAAGCTGCTGAAGCCCCTGTACCTGAAGAGGCCGACGCCCAAGCGAAGAAGAAGAAAAAAGCTCCTTGGGAGGACGATGATGACGCCCCCAAGACTCAGGCGCCTCAGATGGGAATGGGGGCAATGGGCGCCGATGGAGCCGCCGGGCTCGGGGAAGGCGAAGATCAGCTCGGGGGAATCGAGAGGCCGCCTGACCCGAATGCGATTACTCTTTCGGGGGATTACCTTACCCGGTACTTGGAGGAACATAATGGGGACGATAGCAACTTCAAGGACATCGAGCCGTCGGCTATTCCGTTCTCGACGGGCACTAGTCCGCGCCGGGAAAGGCCGGACGAGTGGCTCTTCCGGGAGGATTATTACATGAAGAAGGCCGCGGAAACCGGTTGTGAGCCGGAAGATTTGATGCCCAAGGGCGGAAAAGACGGGGACGCCCCGTTCGAGAGCATTCCCCCGCCGAACGTGACGGTGGAGTGGTGCAAGTCGAAGCTGAAGCCGATGTGGCTCCCCATAAAGGCGCATAGGTTTACGGCGTGCCGCTCCAAAATCCTCCAGATCCTGCCCCAGAAAACCGTGGATCAGTACATCGCCTACGAGAAGAACTGCCACTACTCCGCCTGTATCAAGCTCCTCGAGACGTGCATCCCGGGGAACTTGAACGTCTTCACACCTACACAACTCGTTCCGAACAAGCCGTTATTGGTCGAGACAGTATTCCAATTGCTTGTGGGATATGTTGGATTGTGTTTGAAGAATGCGGACGCCGGAGCGGCTACGCGGTTATGCCTGCAGACGCTGGAGGCAATGCAAATCGCTTTGAAGGACCTCCATCCGGCGCATCGCGCCGTCCTAGAAGCTTACTTGTTTGATACAGGGCTCTCAGTCGCCTTCTACAACGCCCAAGACCTCCAGCTCGCAGCCAAGGCCGAGTCCTTCTTCCAGCAGGCTTCGGCCCGTTACCTGCAGTTGAAGCATGTTAACCGTTTTGCTAAGTGCTGTATTCGGTATTCCGCGGTCTTATTCAGCCAAAACCACCACCACGAAGCCGAGTACTTCCTCCAGCAGTCGCTCAACAAGCTCAGCTCCGCGCCTATCTCGTCGCTCCTGGTGGTCTCCTACCACAACTTGTGTATCGAGACCGCGATCCAGGATCGGTTGGCGGACGCGGGGTCGCATATGAGGACGTACATCAGTCTGCTGAGGCAGATGTCGCGGTTGAGCAACCAATGGATCCAAAAAGCCGACAACACACAGTGGCTAGTGCTCAAATTACAGGACTTGTGGCCGGCGTATCAGGCGAGGCTGAACGCGGGGATGGTTTAAAGAGACGGGATTATGATGGTGTAAATAGGGTGACCGTGAGGATGAGGTCAATGGAAAATTGTGGATATGTTTTGAGGAGGAAATTCCATAGAAAACAGCGGCAGAGGAGACAATAGTGACTGCCAGAACTTAGAGAAGCCTCGGACGGAGGCTCCAGAGTGTGGATCCGTACGCTATCTGTATTGTACCCCATATTCGAGGACTGAGGAGTGTCGTGGGTAGCCTTCTAAAAAGGTCTATCCCAGGGTTACTCTCTCTTTTCGTCAAGGCACCGGATTCGAGTCTAGCTCGTCTAGCTCTCGCGATCCACCGCCTTCTACTCTACCTTCGACCGCCATTATCCGGCGGTCTTCTACTTTTTTGTCTGTAATAGCTCTCAATTTTGACGTGTTTGCCCGCCCACACGGGCTGGAGCGGCACGAAATTAGACCTTTAGTTTGATTCTATCACTTAACGTTATCTAGAGCAAGTCCGTTGGTGCAGCGTACCGCGGCAAGAAGATTCCGATTCATTTACGACAGATTTTCATTCATTACACAAGTTTAAACTCTACAGCTCTGCGCCGGTGTGACAATCTTGAAAAACTCGGAGCAGTTTGGATGCGTCACTCAAAACCGGGCGACAGAAACTCATCGATCAGTTTTCATTACGATCTAAGTTTAACAGAGGGTCTCATAGCAGCCCTCTTGTCAATCTAACTATACACGATTTCACCGGACCTCATCAAAGAGGCCAGACTATGATTACGAAACGGAGCTCAGGAATAGAAGATTCTCGGACCGGTTCTACCACGGTCTTGAGAACGGAAGAGGATGACTACTCTCGGGGAACGCCTTCTGACTCTCTCGTCGCTCTTACAGGGCGGGATGGCGTCGAAGGTCGGAGGAGTCCATCTACAATCACAAATAGACATTTATTCGCTCGAAACAGTGGGACCGTCGCCCTGAGACGCAGGATTTACGGCGGTCCAACGCGCTGTCATGTAACTCTTACTAGGTGTGAAACTCTTTCAGAAAATCGGCTGCTTAAGACCGATCGAAGAAGGCTAAAAGCGATCGTCCCACCCAGTTAACAAGGCCGCGGATTCGGCGCAGTGTCCAGTGACAGTGTAAGTATTACACTCAGCTTACACTCCGCTGTTAACAGGAACTGGGAGCGTCGCGCCGGAACCATTACTACTATGATGTCAGCTTTCGCTCTACACTAGACGTTTTGTACAAACTTAGACATAAAATGCTATGTTCCCTCGGCTGGGCCGGAATTCGGACGCAACTCGATCAGGTAGCACGGTAACGCCAGCCCTATAATTCTGTTTGTCCGATAGGAATCGAAAACAGATAGGACTGGCTCTGTGGGCACCCTGAACTGGGTATCTCGCTTCCGATTCCGCGTCGCTGTCAGTCGTTGGATATCCGCTTTTTACACTACTAAGAAAGAGGTCTCAAACACCGCTTTTCTGAGGCACTCTGGGCCGCAGGCTGGTGCGTGGCACTCTGGGGCGTAGGCTAGTGCCGAAGAATCGGGTAACACACTCCTTTTAAGGCGTGGTGTTCTCAGCGGTCATAGCTGAGAGAGACAGTACTACCGGTTCTCAAGCCGGGTTAGATTCAGTTTTTTTAGCATGATTTTTTCGAGAGGGAAACAAATATTATGAGAGAGGCACTGGCAGGGCAAGATTCGCAGCAAGATTAACGCATTGCGGGCATGGGAAGTGGTTTCTTTCGGACACGCAGAAATTAGAATCGCGCCACTACGAGTGTTTTTTCGGAATCCACCGCAAATCCTCGTATTGCCGCGTTGTAAATGGCCGCGGCGTTGTCACTCTCTCGATCCAATTGTCTCGGAATAGGCTCCCGGCGCCCCCCCGCGCACCCGGAGTGCGTCGTTTGTATCAGCGCTGAAGTCTATTTATTCAGTATATAACCGTAATTACACCCATAGTAATTTCAATTCACGCCTAATTATTATCGCCTACAAGCCAGGCCTACTCTGAATCCTCTTTATCTCCTAAATATCTCAGTGTTAGATTGACATTCACATTGGTCGTAAAGTTGCGACACCGCTACAGTACATTAGTATGTCACATTAGTATGCCCATGAGTACTCTTTAACTCAAGGTGTTACCGGCTACATTAAGCTCTTCTTTCATCCTCCTCGTCTCTACAGACTCTAGCCCAGTATGTCGGGCGGGGAGGACGATCCCCTCCTCGATCCCCGGTCTCAGCCTCCACTCCCGGTTGAGACCAACCAAACGTCGACCACCACCGGGCCGGCGTCCGACCCTCTCGCCCCGGTGTTGTCCGGGGGGCAACCGGCCCAGCCCAAACCCAACCCAGACGGGAGTCCCGGACCCCCGGAAACCGAGGAATCGGGGTCGCCAGGCCGACCCGAGTCCCCGTCAGCGCCATCCCTCGGGCCGGTGTCCCCTGGTCCAGG
>JACKZZ010010136.1_pt1 | contig 11859 bp, 6 predicted proteins | sample 8027871 | NCBI WGS metagenome assembly JACKZZ01 (sample SAMN15724774, study PRJNA655200) | protist metagenome | isolation source: fluorescence activated cell sorting (FACS) single amplified genomes of... | place: USA: West Boothbay Harbor, Gulf of Maine | collected 2000-07-19
TCGAAGCCTGGATCCGTGAAATCGAAAATGGTGCGGTGCATCTCATACGGTAGACACACAAACTTACCGCTTTCGGACATATTTACTGGTTACAGAGCAGCGAGTTCAAATATACGACCTCTGTGACCTCTTGAAACTTCGTGACCCAGCCGCCGGGGGCATTGAGGCCAAATGATTTTAATGGATTTTAAAGTCAATACTGAAGAACAATACGGTCTTGTTATAAGTCTAGTAGCAGTTAGGTGTGGAGGAATTGCTTGTGTGTATTTTAGTATATAGTCTTCATCTTAGAACGCATATTTTGGAATAGAACACTTCATTTGTTAGTAGAATGATTCGATCCCTTGTTAGATCAAGCGCTTCAACTGGTGCTGTTTTCGAACACACTTGCAAGAGTTTGTTAGAGCAGAATATACCAGTTGTCAATAACCTTATTGATAATCAATTACAATTCAATGGTAATTTCAATCTCATGAAGTCTTCCCTTTTAGGACTGAGTCATCTCCAACAAAATAAGCTGAAGGAGGCAGATGATCTCTATACAGAAACTGTTGGCTATTTGAAAACTGGTATGCCTCTTGGAACTACAAGTGATTCATTCACAGATATTGCTGGATCAATGAATGATCATGCAATAACTTTAGGGAAAATGCATAGATATGATGAAGGATTAGCTCTTGTTAAACGTGCCCTTCATATGACTAAGAAGAGTTATAGAAGAGATGCTCATCTTATTTTATGTTTAGAAGGTAATTATATAGAAATAATGCGTGCAAAAGTCACGGCAATGCATAATACAACATCATCGAAGGCAGAGGGTGAAGAAGCACTGACACGAGCAAAAGCGTTGTTAATATCGTTAAATAATAGCACTACTAGTGTTAAGAAATATGCTGGTAGTTCTAGTGATGACGCTATTGGTCCATGGAGTACACATATTTATAGTACATTACGCAATGCAAAGCTCTATTTCACCATTGGGCACACTGTAGCTTGCTTAGGTTTGCACAAAGGTGCAATTCAAGAAGCCATTTTATACTATAATAAAGGGTGTGAAGCATTATTTCACAGCCTTAAAGACATTGATATGTACGCAGATGCAACTCAAGGAACGAATAGATACAATTCTGTTAGAATATTGTTGCAGCATGAATTGAATGCCCTCGTCGTCCTGCTGAAACTTCAGGGACGCGAAGTGAGACCACACAAGACTAATGCTCCAATTATACAAGGTACTGATTATTTGAAAGTCTTAAGTGAAATTATATATTCTGATTCAAAAGCAGTTATTGATTGGAATTGTTCAACTGATAATCTCGATATTTCGTTATCAAATAACTGCCGTGATGGCACTGCTAGTGTTGCCACTATCCCTTTTGAGTTATCAGGACTAGCACTTCTTGATGCAAAGTTTTATTTAACATGACTTACATATATGATTCCATTAAGCTATCTCAGTATGTGATGATTGAGTGATTGAATCTAAAAAATTGTTAATAAATAATTTGATTGGGATGTATTTTGAACATGACGTTGGCTTAGACAGCAACGATCATTTCCAAATATAATATACAATAAAGATTTACTAACAACATTACTGAACCTAAAAAGATGCTTCCTATAGCATCATTAACACGGTATAGTTTCTTACTTGTTATTAAACCTACAACGAGTTCAATACCAATTAGGATAAAGAAGCTAGGAAGAGGTGTATAATCCGGTACCCTACTTTTAGCAATCAGTTCCTCTAATGTAATTGGATCATTGAAGCCTTTAGCAAAGCTGAACTCAGAAGGGGGGGCTGCATAAGCAAGGAGACCAACAAGTCTGGGATTAGTGAACGCATCGACAGCCATATTCAAATGAATTTTTAGATGAATATATCTACAAATATAGGATGCAAAATCACAACTTGCACACAATAAGCCAACTATAAGGGAATGGAACTTTTCCATCAATTCTGTTGTCCGTGCACGTCACGTGCTGTCACCATGGAGCGTTTAAACAATGACAACACTTCGTCTTCTTATGCAGGCGTGCGTTTTTCATCACTAGCTATAGTTTATATAGATAGAATTGATTAGATGATGATGTAAGGATAAAACACTTTCTTTATTGAGCACTTGTTATTGCTATAGCAACTCTTAGTTTCGCACTTCTTGCACGATTATTTCCTTCTACCTCTTGTTGAGATGGTTGTAATCCTCTTTTGAACAGGGGGTCCCATAACTTCTTATTTTTCATGAGTATTTTCACACGACGGTCTTCCAAACTGTGATATGATAAAATCACCAAGCGCCCACCTGGGCGGAGGCATCCATGCATAGACTGTAATGCTTCGTCTAATGCATTCATTTCATCATTCACAACAATACGCAAAGCTTGAAAACATCGCGCTAATGTGGCACTTTGTCTTTTAAATGATGTAACACTTGAAATGACTTTTTCTAGATCAAATGTCGTCATGAGTGGACGATTCAACACTATCTGTTTGGCAATTGCTCGAGAATTCGTTTCATCACCAAAATTATAGAGAACATCTGCAATATCACTTGCAGTCCATGTATTTACAATATCAGCTGCAGTTAGCCGTCGGTATCTTGGCTTCAGTGCATCGAATGTTTGTGTTGCCGCTGTATCTAATGATGATGCAGTCATACCCAGCTCAGTTGCCTCTAAAATGCTGGTGTTGTCGTGCTGCCACATTCGCATATCAAGTGGACCATCTCGTCCGAATGCAAAGCCACGCGGAGCTTCATCGATTTGGTGTGATGAAATACCCAAATCCATTAACACACCATCCACTCCTTCGTCCCCTATTTCTTTCAGAATTTTGCTTTTCCTACTACAAAGTATATCATTGATTTGTCGAAAATTGGTATGAAAGATTTCCATATCCCCACTATCTAAATAATCTTTGCAAACTTTGGATGCTTGAGCAATAGCATCTGTGTCTTGGTCAATGCCAATAACACGACCACCAGCAGATAATATGGCATGACTATGCCCTCCACCACCTAATGTACAGTCAATATAGACACCACCTTGCTTTATAACGAGGTAATCTAAACATTCCTTGGCCATTACTGGAGTATGATAAAACCTCGCCCTCCAACATAGAACAAGCCCCTTTGGGGCACGAGACAGTGCTCTTCCAAACATTATTATCTATGTTCTAAGCACCATGTACTGTATGACTGATTTTTTGTGGTTGTTGAGGAGATTTGAAGTTAGGATGTCATTCGAGTTGCCACCGCTTATGTAAAATAAAGTTTGTTAAAATTAGAGCTCGCTATAAAAAACAAATAGTCATAATTATGCAAAAAGTGCATTTAAACACTATTACTGTTGTACCCTGAGTGGACTGATCGAGATTGATAGAAATAAGAGGCCTGAGGCACTGCAAAACGACTTGGAGTAGCATCTCGACCCAGAGTTGTTCACACACTCACTACTATGGCCATGAATTTTGAGAACCTTGAGTATGGCTGGAGAAAGGGGAAAGATATTGAGAAAAAGTTTACTTTATTGAATCGCAATCATGAAAGGAATTTGCGTATTGCAGACCATGCAGCAAGAGAACGCTCCTTCTACTTTGCTCCAGGTGGACGCAATGACCCACAAAAGATTAGTACCGATGATTATGCATGGAACACTCGTGCTGCAACATTGGAAAAGCAAGGTCAAAATATTATGAAATTTCCCAAAAGTTTTGAAGAGATGCATGATGGTCGTCCAGCTGGTTTACCTCCTGTTGTTCAGCGTCCTTTTAGTGGCTCTGTTATGAGTGATGATACTGAGTTAGATTTACAACTAGACACGTGGGGTGCAGCAACAAATTTGTTTGCCCCACGTGCAACTGGTGCTGATGGTGGTGTGCATTTCGATGACGAACCTCTGACTGCTGGGCGCGGCTATTCTAGAGGTGGCAGTCGTGGTGGTAGTCGCGGAAGTATCTTGCGTGGTAATACAGCAGATACAGATGGCTACAATTGTCGTAATGGTACCGCAGAAGATACTATCATGAATCCAGGAGGTTTTCGTGAAAGCACAGGTGTTAATGAGGGTAGCAATGCGTTCAAAGGAGAAACTAATGAAGAATTACGCGTTTCGCATTATAATCGTAATTTAGAAGATGGTGGAAAGGCAGAAAGAGAAAGATTGCGGTTAAAACGTGTTAAAGCTCAAGAAGAATCAATAGGTATATTTAGAAATTCAACACCTAAAAGTAGAGGAAGGAGTAGAGGCGGTACGAGCAGTAGAGGCCGTAGTCGTAGTAGTAGGGGCAGCCGTGATCGATCGGGTAGCCCATCTCGTACAACACGTTCAAATTCACCAACACGCAATTTTACAGGTAGTACATTTGGTGATACAGCACCTGTAACACGTGATAGCGGCTTTGGTATGGGTAGCCGTGGTAACAGCCGTGGTGCGTCATTCAGTACTGGAAATAATCATGCTTACGTTCCGTCATCATATATGGCTGGTCCAACTAATAGAAATAGTATGCAAAATTCTGGTCATACCTTTGATAGTGATCCATTTGGAACAGCTATAGGAGGTGACGTGTATATGGCATCCAGTCGTGCACCTGATCTAAATAATAAGGAAGTTTTTGAACCTTTAAATAAAGAACTTCATCAGAATGTACTGAGATATGGTCCAACAGAAATTTATGGTTTTTCTCATGATCCTGAAAAAATTCATATATTTGATCCACCACATTTACCAAAAGAAGAAAAAACTGTAGGTGGTGGCACTGGTGGCAGAGCTGTAACTAAAGATCACCTCAACAGCGTCGTTTTAAAGCAATGTCGCAAATTTGGAGGAGAGTTACGAAGAAGTAAAGTAACAGTGGAAGAAAATAAAGTACAACTTATTGATGATAATGCAGCTGCAATAGAATTGAAAATAAAAACAGAGCCGCCGCGTAGACCATATCGCGGTGCTCTAGAAGAAGGTGAAAATAAGGATGATGCCGAAGATGACTTCCGCTTACAAGGAACATCAGCTGTTGATTTACAAGAAATGGTTATTAAACTTATGCCACGTGATCCAGCCGTTAAAGCTATTGAAGATGGCACATTTACAGCTGCGTATACTGCTGCTACGAGTAGAGCTCAAACTGCAGAAATGAATACAACTTGTCCAAGAAGCGCTGAAAAAGATGATCATCAAATATCATTAACTCTTTCTCTCAATGATGGTGAAACAGCTGGTGAAATGAAAGGTGCAGAAAAAATAGATGAAGAGAATCCTAATTTTATTGCAAGGAAATTAAGGAATGAAATAGGACCCTTGGCCAATTTGAATCACGATAAATTCGACTGGCTGCCAGCGGAACTGTCAGAAGGACTGGTTCTTCCTCAGCCGTTGCAAGTGGCCATACATAATGGAAAGCAACGACCTAAGAGTGCTCCACTTAATGGTTATGGTGGTAGAAAAAAGCAACAATTCAATCAATATTATTTTGAGAGCTTGATGATGTCCGCAAGCAAACCACTACATTTACCTAGGGTTTGTGTGGATCCACCAGAAGCACTATTTAAGTCAGTGAGTAACGCAAATATACTAACTGTATCAGCTCATGTTCATTTTGGTTATGATGCTGGTGGTAATTTAGTCACAGTTACTTCAAGAGCAAATCAACAAATTATAAGACCACTCTCTGCATCGAAAGTTCCTCAAACGAATCGAGAAGACTTGGCTTTCGTCGCAAATAAGTTAAATGAACATGAAAAATTCAGGAATCGTGCTCAAAGAGTATTGAAAAGTGAAGCTAAAGCAGCCGAAAAACTTAAGAAAAAGATTATTACAAATGTAAATAGACGACTAGGTACTGCTAGTAGTCCTAATAGCCGACTCGGTAGTCCAGGTAGCCCTACAATGAGCGACCCCAGTGATGGTCGTTTCAAAGTTATCGGAAGCAAGAGCAATCCAACAACTCCTATTGGAAAGAATAATCAAGTATTGTCTGATACGTGGGACTTTGGTCATTTAAAGAAAGATTCTGATAGTCTTAATGATGCAACTGATGAAACTAATAATGACCATCCTTATAATCTGCACGATTTTCCTATAACGCCCGGACCCTCTAGTGAAGCGCCAAATACTGAATCAAAATCCAGTACTTCACCAGGTAGGAAAAGGTTGATGTTAACTGCACAGCATACAGAATCTGGAATATATGAACACCTACCATTATTATCACGTGAACGACCAGATAGCCCGAATTATGATCCACCACCACTTGCAAGAGTGGTAAGTCGTACAATGAGTAAACATCATCTCGAAATCACTGAAACAGATGGACTGACAATGAAAAAAGTGAATGCAATGTCAAGTACTGGACAAAATAGTGATGTTAATGCTCAGCATCTTGATACTATGAATTCGATGAATGTTGTGAATAATACAACTTGGTCGAGCAACACGTCAAATATGGAGTCTTCATACAATCAAAAACACAAATATAATCATAATGGTACACTTAATCCACATCACTTACCTAATTATCAATCAAATGATAATAAACCAGCAGAACTTAGCCTTGATCTGAAGAAATTCCGTGAAACGCATCATCTGGCTGATCAAGATGATATGACTGTCGACTCTGTGGGACAACAATCACTTGGAACTGTCAATACCATAGACTCCGAAGGTACTGTGCGAGCAATGACTGCACAAGAGGCTACGAATCATTATAATATGACGCAAAACCCAAGATATTTGCCACGTAATAAAGTGCGTGTTCCTATTTATGAAATTGTGGAAAAGCCTCTTCTGGACATCAAACGCAATGTTGATATTAATTTATTTAATAGAATTGACCGTAAACCAATAAGTGAAGAAAATACGAAGAGACAAAATCAAGCACTTACTGGGTTTTATAGAGTTACGAATGGCGATAATTGGATTAAAAATACTAATTGGTTAAATTTTGATGTACCACTCGACGATTGGCATGGTGTTACCACTGACAGTCGAGGTCATGTGACAGAAATTCGTTTAGAAAAGAACAACCTTGTTGGTAATTTCCCTACAGATTTAGGCCGATTTAAAGAGCTTGAAGTGCTTTGTTTAGATCATAATAAGCTTACTGGTCATATTCTTGAATCAGTTTTGAATAACTTTGAGCAGCTTGAAGTACTTTCACTAAGAAACAATAACCTCGATGGAGAAGTCCCGTTTCGTGTATTCACTCTTATGTTGAAATTACGCGAAGTATGGTTAGGTGAAAATCAACTTACTGGTGAAATTCATAAAAATATCGGCTCTATAAAATCCCTCACACATTTCGATGTTTATCACAACCACATACGAGGGGAAATACCAGATGAGATAGGCCGATGCGAAAAATTAGAAATATTTTCTGTTGGTCATAATCAATTGACTGGTGTTATACCTGAAGAAATGCGTGGTTGTCATAGACTTACCTATTTATCCCTTTATAGTAATAAGTTAGAGGGTGCTATACCAACGTGGGTGAGTGAATTAGAAGGGTTATTAGAACTCAATCTAAATTTCAACAAATTTACTGGTTATGTTCCCAGAAGTGCTCACGAGATGTACTCAAAAAAGCAAAAGCGACTTGATAGAGCTCATCGTATTACGGCAGAAGATCGTGCACGCTCAAAAGCCGCGCAATCACGGCGTGATTTAGAAGCAGAAAATGACAGAGAACGGCGGGAACGTGAGCATAAAGACATGTTGGAAATGCAACGCATAAGAGATTCACTTCAAATGGAAGAAGAAAAACAAGCACTTCATACAAATAATACAGCTTATGTTGATAAAGAATTAGAAATTGAGAGAAAGTCACTTAAATCATCTATTGCTGATCGCTCTGCAAAACTAAAAGCTACGTTGTATGAGTTGGAAAGAAAGGAAGTTAACACTGCCCAGTCTACAGATGAAGGGTATGATTATATCCGTACTGTCAGTAGGATTGGAAGAGAAATGGGAGAAGATGGTTTAGGTTTAAATCGCAAACCTGTTACACCAGGTGTACCACAATATATCCTTGATCAAGGAACAGTTATGGAAAATTGGCGTACAGGGTCACGTAATCGAAAGATGACCGCATTACTGGGTGGTCAGAAAGAAGTTCGCATTCATATTGAATCTACTTTGCCCCCAGCTGATAGAAAACCACAAGAACGTCGCATGAGAAGAGAAAATCGTGAAAAGGAGGAACAATTGGCATGGGAGGCTGCAGAAAAGGCACGGGAAATAGCTTTAGAAGCTGAACACAAGAAGGTGTTCGGAGATAGTGCTCCCATGTATCACAAGACTGCAAAAACGACTAAAAGCTACGACAGTAGAACAAATACAGAAATTATATATCATACAACGATACCAGGAAATACACAAAAAGATGCGTATAATACTACTGTTGATCTCACAAATGGGCGTAATACATTTGAACCTCGCTCTCCAATGCTACCTTATATGTCGAGAAGATATGTTAGTGGTGAAGCACTTCAGGGAACACCACCACCAGAATCTCCACCACCAAAACAACAGGTACGAACTAGACGTCATAGATTTAGCAAAAAGAAGATTTATGCTGATATTAATAGTAATAAATTGAAGAGTAATGATGGTAATCCATTCAAGGATAAGTCTATTGCATCTGTAGCAACACCACAACTTACTCCTGGTAATCTAGAAAGTCATAACTTTTCCATGTCTGGAATCGATGCTAAGGGTAGTACTGTTAGTCTTGAAGGAGGTTTCTTACCAGAAGATGTCAGTGATGATGGATATACACTTGCCTCAGACGATACAAATGATACAAATTTAGTTATAGAAGCATCCTGGAAGGTCAATACTGATGTTGTCAAAAATGATATTTACACAGGAATTACGGAAATGATTGAACACACACCTATAGACGAAAGTGAAATATCGACCATATCTCAATACTAATCAAACTACTAGTACAAGTGTTAGATCTTTTTTTGGTGGTGATGGACCTGGTAGTGGAAATACTACTGTTAATGGTGGTGATCCAAGAAATGTACTGACGACATTTCGTAGATTATCTATGATGGCAACGAGCACAGCGGGCTCCGTTAGTGCATCATTAACTAAAGTGATCAATACGGCTGCTACAGCTAGTCAAACGTAATGGTGGACCATTTATACTTTGTTCATTATTATACAAATTTTATAAAATACATAGAGTCGCCGCGAGGGGCTGCTATTATTACTACTTCATGCCTAAACGTTTCTTAATCTTCTGCCAAGAATATACAGCACTCTTTAAAAAACCTACTGTAACTAACCCTTTAATACTTTGACTAGTAGCAGAAGAACGTACAATACGGGTAATACTACTACTTAACGTTGTCCGTGACAAATTGTGTGATGTAAGCTGTTTTCGTATGTTCGGTGCCAACTGTTCGTATAAATAGACTCTATTGAAAGATTTTGGACATATTTTCAACTTAATATCAGTTCTATTATTTGTATCATATACTATTTTCATTCCACTTAATTTTGTAAGATTTTTAATGATAGAACGATACAAATTTTGATAATTCTCTTCGATCGGATGGACGAGGTTGGCTACCTTGTCTGGATTTTCAGCTATCGACATGCGAGGATCGCCCGTATAGCTTAAGCCAGCTATAGAAAGGTACAAGTCATGTTCACTAAGAAGCTCACTTTTACTATTGTCTATTTTATTAGCAGATGAATCAGCTTGATCTGGAGCATTTAGTAAAACAGCAGTTGCCACTGCATATTTATAATTTTGTTTCATAAGAGCATGGAAATCAATTTCACTTGTATGTGAAGTTGATGCTGTAGTAAAAGTTTGTGCGTTAGAATAGATCACCCGAATTGGTTTGTGAAGTCTTCCTGCTATGTAAAGACTGTGCCAATTCTGCATATCTTCAATTAGAGCTGTAGTTGATATAACACCGTATTTCATTAGTCGATTTGATGCTGATGGAATACCCATCGGCACCATAGCATTAAACCATACCTTTGCACCGTACTCTTCTTGGAAATAAGCAATAACTATAGCTTGCCATCGATTCAAAGTGAGGGCCATATTGGATGTGCCACTTAGGTGAGGCAAAGCACTAAGCAATGATGTATAGTGCCCTGGATTCAAGCGCTTATTCTCTAAATGCCATGAAACTGGATCATCTACTGCAAATATCAAATCCAGCATAGGTGCATCCGCAGGATCTCCAGTATATCTATCACTATAGCCACCTTGTTCGATGGCACCTGAACCGTACGCAAAAGCAAATCTTGTTTCAGGAAATCGCTGTAATAGGGCTTCATAATCACTTTTCATCATCCACTTCTCTCTCATCCATCGTAGATTTACTACACTATTGTGAAGCTTTGGACCAATTAACTTCAACAGAATGCAACAAACTCAAATTTGAGTTTCCACCAAACCCTATGAGGTTAAGGGTTACTACGTAAGAGCACTCTTTTTTTCAAACAACCGGCGGCAAAAACGGGTCGTCATCCCGGAATTGTCAGTCGCCAGATTGTCACCCCAAAGTTAAAAAACAAAGCATGGTCATTACTAGGAGTACACCAAAATATCCATCCATTAAGTCTGTGGTCAAGGCTGACAGAGTTGTGGGTGCAAAGTATCTTGACACCAATGGTCGACTCTCGATCTGGAATGGCAATGAATTGAGGTGTGAGCATGGTAGACAGAGGGCGCAGTGCAAGGACTGTGGTGGATCACAGATATGTGAGCATGGTAGGGTGAGGTCGACATGCAAGGACTGTGGTGGATCACAGGTATGTGATCATGGTAGGCAGAGTCCGACATGCAAGGACTGTGGTGGATCACAGGTATGTGAACATGGTCTTCAGAGGTCGTATTGCAGGGCCTGTGATGGATCACAGATATGTAAGCATAAGAGGGTGAGGTCGCGGTGCCGTAAATGCCAAGAAGTCATAGGCAAAGAATATGCTGGCTACTTGCTAAATGAATTTAGAAAAGAAGTTTTTGAGCGAGCTCAGATTGACCAAGACTCTGACCAATCTTAAGCAGACATCCACATGAGTACATGGCATCAGTAGTGTAAATACCACCCACTCAAGAAATCCCTGGACGACGTTCATGAAATATAGAAAAAGAAGAGAATAAGACTAAGACTAAAGGAAGAGTAGAAAGAAGTGTTAGACAAGTACACGCTCAAGAGGGAGCAATATTAGTAGTGTATCCTATATAATAAAAATAATAATAATAACTTTTTTGACAGCGTCGTTTTCGTGACTTCTAGAATTCCCATTTCCTTTCATCATCATCCTTCCGGAATCCTGATTCTACGACGGCTTCCGGCTGATATTGGAGAAAAAAGCTAATAATAATTAGTAGATTACAAAAATAACACATCATCATTATCACCACTAAAAAGGCAGGAATTATCAAGACTTCTCATCCCCTGAGTGACAGACGAGGTTAACTTTAGATGATTGGCATTCCCACCAACCTCAAATTTAACAACAGCTGAAGCATTAGACTCATACGAATCCTCCACCTCATCGACTTCATTCCCCTCGGGTTGAGACTCTAACAGACTTCCTAACTCCTTGTGACTCTAATGTTCCTAGCTCAGAATAACCAGCAACACCACTCTTCGCCATTTTTACAATTATTGAAGTTTCCGAAGCAGACATTGTATCAGACAATACACCATCACTACTCATCAATTGTGACTCAACCAGACGTTCCAGCCCTTGAGCGACCTTAGTTTCCTGATCCTCACCATTCGAATTGATGATACTCGAGACAGCCAACTTAGCTTTCCTCCAACTACTCATTAACAAAAGATAGTACTCTACCCTATCGCAACCCTTCAGAGCCTTTTCAGC
>JACKZZ010001355.1_pt1 | contig 11858 bp, 14 predicted proteins | sample 8027871 | NCBI WGS metagenome assembly JACKZZ01 (sample SAMN15724774, study PRJNA655200) | protist metagenome | isolation source: fluorescence activated cell sorting (FACS) single amplified genomes of... | place: USA: West Boothbay Harbor, Gulf of Maine | collected 2000-07-19
GTTTACCTAATTTCTCTCCTTTTTGTAAATCTTTAAAAATAATCAAATCTCTTTTATAAATTTCTAATTCATCTTTTAATTTATTAAATTTTAATTTATTATTTTGCAATATTTGAAATCTTGTCGCAACACATTGTATCCTTGTAGGTTCTGGGAAAAAACTATTATAAACAGTTCTTTTGGGGGGAATATTCATAGGAGGGGACCTCGGAGGTTTAATTAAATTTTTTTGACACTTACTCATTTATATATATAAAACAAAAAATTTAATTTTATATATGTATTACAAATTATAAATATGGAATATATCTGGGGGCACTATTTTCATAAATAGTAACTTTAAAAGCATCCTTATAACCCTCGACATACACTACATCCCCATTCATAAGTTCCTGACAACCATACTCACTTGTACAACTTCGTCCATTATGACTCATCGGTAAACGAATAGAATTAGATTTATCTGTCATAGTATAATATTGCCATTTACTATTATTTGAATATAATCTTCTTCCCATCACTGGAAGTATAGTTTCTTTTCCCATATCTCTGGTTAATATTCCTACCTGCTTAAATTCTTCCCTAAATCCTCTTGTTGGGACATTAATTGGGACACCACCTCTAATATCACCACTACTACTATCAAAGTATCTATTTACCTTTAATGGTGGAGAAAAGGGATTTTGTAATATATTGCTAGGTATCATTGATTGTAATGATGGCATATTTTGTAAAAAATTATTTTTTTCTTCTACGTATACTACTTGATTATCATTGCTAATAGTGTTACTAGCAATAAATTTTAAATAAACTATAAAAGCAAATAAAAATATGATTATTACTAATGTAATGGACATATTTTCAATACATATAAAACCCGGTGGGCAACTTTTTGGCATATATAATATACATTTATTTTTTACCTTTATTCTTAAGTTTTGAAAGATCGGGTGCTTTGCCGTTAAGTTGCTTCAACATATCAGCCATTCCTGCCATATCAGGCATATTCATACTTTCTAAAGTTTCTTTTGCAGTACTTAAAACTGGGGCCATTTGATTTAAAGTTCCCATTAAATCTTTTTGCTGCTGAACTAACTTTTTAGTTTCTCCTGTAATACCTTTAATACCATCTTCGCCTAACATTTGTGATAAATTATCATACGCCTGTTCCATTGTTGCAGCATAGTCAATACGGTCTCCTGGGGATTCATCGCTATCATCTACTTTTGCGGGAGTGGAAGAGGGAACATTGTTTTTGAATGATGATTTTTTACAATGTTTTTGTGCTGTACATGTTTTTCCTTCCGGGCAATCTGTTCCTTCATCACATGTGAAATTACCTTCTTTCATTCCTTCTTTTTCTTTTTTATCTTCTTCTTTATTTTCCAAACCCTCTTTCACCTTATCATTAATAGCAACAACGGCTGTAACTATTATAGTAACTAATAATGTAACTGACATGTTTTTGCTAAAATAAGTAGAAAGAAGACCTACACTGATAAAAAGTCCTAAAGATTGGTAATCTTCCATTGCTAAATATCCTAAAACATTGACAAGTGCTACAACCAAAAGTATGTATAAAACATATTTATTTTTCAACATTGCTGGTGCTTTCATTTTATATATAATAATTATACATAAAATAATATTGTTTAATAATTAGTTAATTTATAAACTTAAGCAGCACAAGTTCCAATATTATCGGTTGCCCAAGTGGTAGTGGGGGCTGTGTATTTACATGAAGCAGCGGCATCATCAGCACTTACCTTAGCGGCTTCACATTTAGATTTAGCGTCGGCAGCATCACTTGCGCCATCCATTGCGTCAGCATTGCACAAACCTTCGGCAATTGCAGCAGACTCAGCAGCATCTTTCATGTGTTCGGCTGGGCCTTTAATAGCATCCTCAAATCCTTCTTTGACACGACCACATCCGAAAACGAAGTTGGCGACGAAAAGAGCGGCAAGAACTGCCAAACTCTCATTTTTGCAATAACAGTGGGCACTGTAAGCAGTTAATACAAAAAGGGCTAAGCATTCATAGGCTCTAACACTGACGTAACCGACAACGTTCAAAACAGCCAAAACTGCTAAACCGTAGAAAACATATTTGTTTTTAAGTAAACTTGGAACTTTCATTATATTAATTGTGACGAAAAAAAAAATATAATTTTTATCATTAATTATATTTTTAATTTATTTTCCTAAAGTCTTTGGAAGTTATCTTCTTTAGTTATTATATTTATTTTTTTTCATTTATCTTTTTCTCGTTTTTCTTTTTCGTTTTCTTTTTGCTTTCCTTTTTGCTTTCCTTTTTGTTTTCCTTTTTGTTTTCCTTTTTGTTTTCCTTTTTGTTTTTCTTTTTGTTTTTCTGCGTCTTGTTTTTCTGCGTCTTGTTTTTCTTCTTCGTCCGCCCCCCAGAACCCCCCTCCTAACAAGATTTATTGTATCACCACTCTTAATGCCTAAATCCGATAAATTTGCACCATCATTTAGTTCTGGCGGACGTTTGAAAAATAGACGCTGATTGCTAGGTGCTAAGCCTTCTTGCGCTTGAATTTTATTCTTAACATTTTCCACCGTATCTGACTCATCATATAGAACTGTGAATTGACCCCCAGTTATTCTTTTTATATTTAAACGACTTTTATCTTTTTGTTCGTAGTCGCCGCTGCTGAAGGTGATATGTGGCGAGCGTGTGAGTGGTGGTGGATGTGCTGTGGTATCTTCTGATCTCTTCTCTTCCTTGGAACTCATTATAAAATAATATTATATTATATTTATAATTTGCACATTTTTTTTCATTTATCTTTTTCTCGTTTTTCTTTTTGTTTTGTTTTTACGACCTTTTTTTGAAAAAGGTCTTTTTGGTCTTTTTGGTTTGTTTTTGCGACCTTTTTTTGAAAAAGGTCTTTTTTTGGAAGTTCTTCTTAAAGACCTAATAGGCTGGGTTTTTGATAAACTTTTTAATTTTTTTAAACTTAACCACCCTCCTTGCATTGCATAATTTTTAGGATGTGTATAAGAACTCTCTACCATACCTGTACCATCATTAAAAGGTTGACCATCTTCACGATAATAATATTGATCTGGAGGTTCACCTGCACTTTTCCATTCATTAGTAGGTATTGAATTAATATAAACTGTACGTCCTGCTTGAGAACTTCTTAAACCTCCTGTGTCTTGAGTTGTTTCAGTTGATTTTGTTTCTCCTCCACTAGAAGAAAACTTTCCTTCTAATCTATCTATTTCATCTCCTACGGCTTTTGATGACGAGGTTATTTGACTTGAAAGACCATCACCTTCTTTACATAATTCATCTATGACACCACCCAATGCTGTTAGTTGATCTCCAATTGTATTTGAAAAATCTGTATCCATTTCATTTAATGTTGTTTCTAAATCTTTAAATTGACCATATATAGTTTGGATTTTGTCATTACATTTTTTTGATTCATCGGTTGAACTATCTTCTATTGCTCTTTGACGTTCAGTATCAATATTTTGGTAAATAGATTGTAATTTTGTTACAAAACCTTCGTGATTTTGTTTCAAACTTCTCAAACCTTCTAAACATTGTTTTAAACGCTCAACTAATTCTTTTAATCTGTCCGCGTTTTGATTGACACCTTGTTTATATTCACTTACCTGTTTATTATATCCGGTTATACGGTCTTTCACTGATTGTATTGCTTGGCTAAACTGATCTATTAATGATGATGATTTTGTTTCTGACATTATTAATATATATTAAGACAATTTAATTTTTATGCACTAAATTATCATTTGTTACAACTTCCACCTTATCAGTTATATCTTTTAATTCTCCTCTAATTTTAGATAATTTATCTAGTAATATTTTTTCCTCATGTTTTGCTTCTGACACCATTCTTTCTGTTAAATTCGCCTCTAACATACTTTTTTCTAAATAATGCAACAAACTTAATATTTGTATTTCTTGATCTTTTTTAAGACCAACTATATAGTTCTTATAATTATTATAATCATCATATATTTCATTTAAAAATTCATTATTTGTTTTTGCGTCTTCTAATTCTCTAAAGTCCTTAATTAAATTCTTTTTGTTTTTTTTTATTTGACATTGAATTTTTTTTAAAAGTAAATCTTTATTATAAACATCCATTTATATTACTTGCATATTATTTTATGACGCTATTAACATAATAAATTGATTTTATTAATTACAAATAATATATAATATATTAATTTTCAAAAATATTTAAATCTATATAGATTATATTTAGGATGTCTACTCGACAAAAAGAACCCCTTCTAACCCCAAACGATAATAGGTTTGTAATGTTTCCTATTAAAGACCAAGCAGTGTGGAAAATGTACAAAAAAATGGAAGATAGTTTTTGGAGAACGGAAGAAATCGATCTTTCTAAGGATACAAAACATTGGCAGTCACTAAAAGACGATGAAAAGCATTTTATAAAGCATGTCTTGGCATTTTTCGCAGCAAGTGATGGTATAGTACTTGAAAATTTAGGTCAGCGATTTATGAATGAAGTTCAATTAGCCGAAGCAAGGGCTGCGTATGGATTTCAAATTATGATGGAAAATATTCATAGTGAAACCTATTCTCTACTTATTGATACATTGGTTAAAGATGAAAAAGAAAAAACCAAACTATTTGAGGCTATTGATAATTTTCCTTGTATAAAAAAAAAAGCAGATTGGTCAATTAAATGGATTAATGATAATCGTTCCAGTTTTGCTACAAGATTAATTGCTTTTGCTTGTGTGGAAGGAATATTTTTCAGCGGCAGTTTTTGTTCTATTTATTGGCTTAAAAAAAGAGGTCTTATGCCTGGTCTTACATTTTCAAACGAATTAATTAGTAGAGATGAAGGAATGCATACAGATTTTGCAGTTTTGTTATTTTCCAAACTTATTAATAAACCAAAGAAAGCAAAAGTTTATGAAATATTTAAAAATGCTGTTGAAATAGAAAAAGAGTTTATTTGTGAAGCATTGCCTTGTAGATTAATAGGTATGAATTCCGTATTAATGTCTCAATATATTGAATTTGTAGCGGATCGCTTGATCGTTCAACTAGGATATCCAAAAATATATAATAGTAATAATCCTTTTGATTTTATGGAAATGATTTCACTTCAGGGGAAAACCAATTTCTTTGAAAAACGAGTAGGAGATTATAGTTTGAGTTCAGGGAGCAAAACAGAAGAAGATGCTTTTGCTATGGATGATGATTTTTAAGTGACGTATGTTTTAATAATAATTATAATTTTACGTATTTAATAATAAATCTAGTTATTATTAAATGAATAATTATAATTATGACAAACTTCCTGTGTTGTGGGACGAGTATGGTCCTGATGGAAAATATCTCAGAAAATATGTACAACGCAATATTTGTATACATGGTATACCAAAATACATATTAAATAATATTTTAAAAAAATATATTCCAGATAACAAAGATTATGGTACATGGCAAGGTTTTGATATTTTTGGATTAAATTATAAATTTTATATAGATATTAACAAAGAAATAAAAAAATATAGAAAATCTATTAAAATTATTGAAAAAAAATTTATACCTATATGGTTAGAAAAAGCATATAGATTTGAAGGTTGTATGTACATAAGAGTCAAAAATAGAACATATATTGGTAAAACTGTTTCTAAAATTTGATAAATATTAATTATATTTATTTAAAATACATGAAGGTATTAAATCATTTTTAAATTTTTCCAATTTCTTATAACATTTATTAATTGTAACTTCACTAATTTCACTACAATTATGAACTGTTTTTTTACTTACATTTAAATTACAACTTTGTGCTATAAAATATACTATTCCTGCTGCTACAGATGGTGGTGAATTTTCAGGAATAATACATTTTTCTTCTATTTTTTTAGCAACAAAATTACACAACATAGTTAATTCTTTATTAAAATTTAATCGACTAGCATATCTTTCTATAAATGAAGTTGGCTTTGTTTGATGAAAATGTGTTTTATCATTTCCGATATTATCTTTTTCACTTTTGTTAAGAAGACACATTGCATTTTTACAACCCTTTGTAGCACTTGTATTATCCAAATGAAATATTGTTGCAATTTCTTTTGCTGTTCTAGGATAATTATGAATACGTCCTGCTACATATACTGATGCTGCAATAATACCATCTCTATTACATCCTCTAAACGTTTTCATTTCAGATAATTTTTTGTGTTGCCTAAGTGCTTCATCTACAATAATTTTAGGAATTCCTGAATTATGTGACATAATTTTTATAATTTCAAACTCATCATATTGAGATTTTTCTTTATAAGGCATGGATTGCCACTCTGTATACCTTCTAATTTTTCTCATTTCATATGTAGATCTACTATTACATACAACCCTGCATCCATAAGATGATTCTTTTAATAGTGGATTTATAGGCATACCACATCTTGTAGGGTCATTCATGTTGGAATCATCTGCCCCATAATATCTCCATTCAGCAGACTCATCCAACACATCCTTATAAATTGTTCCACATTTAGGATTTGTGCAACTTAATAATTTATTTTCCAAGTAAGAGACCGTAGAATGACATAAATCACATATATCTCTCTGTCGAAGATTACTTTGAGTATAAAGAACTTCTAATTTTTTTCTTTCATTTAATTTTTCATCATCAAATTTATTCCATAAATTATCTATTTTTTTTTTATTTTTTTTCTTTTTAGTATATTTAACCTTTCTTAAATTTTGAGCTTTTAACATCTTACCTATATTTTAAAACCAAGTGTTTAATTCAATTTTAATATATATATTTAATTTATATAATGGGTGCAGGAAATTCAAAACCAAAAAATGATGAAAAAAAAGAAAATGATGACTATAGTCAAGATCCAGAAACTGAAAATATGAAAATAGAAAATGTTATTGATTATATTGCTACAAAATATATAACACAAAGTGACTTTACTGAATTACAAAATTTACATAAGGCGGAGTATTGTGATAAATTAGTCATATTAACTAGTAAGGTTATAAAGCAATTTTTAAATGATATAGACATAGAATATTTAGACCAAAGAACTCGGGATGGTTTAGAAATAAATAAAATGGACAAGGAAAAAGTTTTATATTTAGCAAAAGGGCATATAAATAGATTGGATATTTCAAATAGTATTCGAAAAAAAAGAATGTGTATAGGTATTGCAAAATTTTATGTAAAAATTGCTCATTTATTTGCTGCTATATCAATGACGATAAATCCTAGATATATTTATACCGATTTATCTGGAAAAGAGCAAGATGTTTCTATTTTTGATAAAGCAAAAATACCTCAGCAATTAAGGCCTTCTGCAAAATATAAACCAACAAATTTATGCTCATCAAGAATTGAAACTTTAAAACCTGTCCAAAATACTGAAAATGGTATTAGTATTAAAGGAAAAAATTGTAATATAAATAAAAAAGTTAAATCTCAAATAGATGGTGTAGATATACCTATAGGTATTGAGAAAGATAAATATCTTAGTGACGAGCCTGGTATAAGCGAATTAGAGTTGCTTTATTTTGATAAATATAACTTTAACGATGGACTTTATTACGGAATGACAGACGAGGCTCAAACCGATTATCAGCGTGATTTAGAATTATTTTATAAAGTATTTACAGGTGAAGAATCCATTCCTCCAAAAAAAGGAGAAAATGGTGAAATTTTGAAAAATGATAAGGGGGTACCATTGCCTTCTATCACTAAATTTTCCCAAATTCCTTTAAAAGCATTTCATAAACAGGAACTATGTAAAGACCCTAATAGTCCATGGACGAAGGTTTACAGAGGGAATACAAGTGATAAGTTATTTAGTGAATATGCAGAACATCTAAAAACCATGATTTCTAAATCACAAGAAAGAGAAAATGCTCTTTTAAGTATTATTAAAGAGATTTTTTCATTTTGGGTTGACCCACAAAAAAAGGAAAAAGTATTAACTGTAAATCCCAAATTAAATAATGAATCTTTGCAAACATTGGTTGTTAAAACAAGAAAAATAATTATTGATTTATATATTAATTGTGAAAAAGACTTTCAAAAAGGATTAAAAATATATGAGGGTATTGTGAAAAGTAAATTGTTAGTTACACAACAACGTCGCATAGAACAATTTGAAAAGAAAGCAGATGAATTACAGGATGGTAAAAAAGAAGAAGATGAAAAAAAAATGCCTCCAATAGAACAAGCCCCAATGGGACAGCCACCAATGGGGCAAGCACCAATGGATCAAGCACCGCTTATTGTGGAACAAGATATTAAACAACCACAAAATGTACAATTAAATATTACTGAAAAAAAAGCACCACAAGAAAATGCTGTATCGATTGATGAAGAAAATCTCATAAATCAACAGATTTAATTTTTCAATTCCTTTGTTATATCAACTAATTTACTGATTTCCTTCTTAATTTTACTTTGATTTTTAACCTGTTCCTTTTTAGTACCACCCGAAATATTTTCAAGTGTCGATTGCCATTCTTCAAGCAAAACAGGGTCTTCTTGAAAATTTGGGTGTAATTTTTCCCATTCACTTAATTTTTTTACATGTTCACTTTGAATATTTTTAATGGTATTTTCTATTTTTGCATCACTACTATCAGTAACCCAATTATTTTCATCTTTTACATAAAATTTTAATCGTTTAGTATCACTACAATGAATAGGTCTTTCATTGGGAGACATATCTTTCAGTTGATTCAAGAATACATTTGTTATTCCTTTTACATAACCATTTTCTTTTGTATAATCCAGATCTTGCAGGGATATTTTAATATTTTCAACAAAATCTGTCAAACTCATAGCATCTTTGCAGTTCTGATTTAAATACATATTTATGGATATATTATTTGTATTATTACAATTATTATTTCCAGCAATTTTTCCAATTGTTTCAACTAATTCTTGTGTGAGCTTATTTTCAAGTTTTTTATTGTCCATATTACTAATCTCTTTTTCTAGTTTTTGGACCTCTAATTTTGCTTTTTGTAACCTTAATTGCTTTAAATGTTCATCCATTTCTTCATTTTTATCGTGTGCTCCTTTTTTTGTTTCCATTTTGGAAACATTTTGGAAACATTTGGAAACATTTGGAAACACATTTTGAACATTATGTAATTGGTTGTTTTTGCATTTATGTTGATGTTTCCATAGACCACTTCTCGTCTTAAAATTTCTACCACAATAACATATTATATTTCCAGAATGGCTCCTTTTTGGCTCCTTTTTTTTTTTTACTAAATTAGTTTGGGTATTTTTTATGTGTTTTGTTGTTTTTAGATGTCTTTTGTAGTTTGAGGTCTTGCTTATAATTAGGTCACAAAATTTACAATAATTAATGATTTTTTTTGAGTCAGTCACATTTTTTTTGACGGCTCCTTTTTGCTCTTTTTTCATTTATATATGGAAACATAAAAAGGAGCCTCTAAATTATTTTTTTTGCACATTTTTTGCGAAAAAAATTTTATGTAGGGAGGATTTTTTTTAAAAATTTATGGAATATCCTACATCTTTCTAGATAAATAGTTTTTTTAGCTTTTTTTTGAAAAAACTTTTTTGGAAAATTGCAAAATGGACATCATTAAAATTGTCCAAAATCGAAAATAGCAAAAAAGTTTTTTCGAAAAAAAGCAAAAAAAACTTTTTAGGTCTTATTATTATAAACTGAAAATTCAAATTATTACCATAATGCTAACAATTTGACTTTTTAAAAAAAGGTATCCTACTACATAAACACATGTTTTTGAACTAATTAGTTATATTTATGACCGTATTATCAATTGTTTCTAATAATTTTGTATTATAAATTAGATTTCCAGTAGGTTTATATGTTGATATCTTCTTAAAATCTTTGTCTTTATCTTTTAAAATACTTTTTAAAGAGGGATCTTTATCTTTTAAAAGAAGTGAATTTGTATCTTTTTTTTTGTCTTTTTTTTTAATAACATTACCAAATCCATCTATATTTACCCCCAATTTCTTTTTAATATTGGCCCTTTCATAATGAGGGATATAATGTTGCCAACTTATCCATAACAAATTAGGGTGTGTATATTTAATTTGAAATCCGTTTGTCGTTAGTTTTTCTATAATATACATTGTACAAGTATTTATATCATAACGTGGAATACCCAGAATAAATTCTGGTATAACATATATACAAAACTTATTATTGTTTCTCATTCGTGATGTATGTTTAATTTTATTGTGAATACGGTTTAAAATCTTTTGATATATTTTAAGTTTATGATCCTCGCTGATTTTTTGTTGTTTATATAAGTCATCTAAATTTAGTTTTTCATTAAAGTTTTCTTCATTATCCATAATAAATTTTTAATAGAAAAAAATAATTAAAAAACTACGACTATTTATATATAATGACTATCAAAAATATTGTACTTTCAAGTGGTGCATACAAAGGATTTTATACTATAGGAGTTATTAAGCATTTATTAGATGAAGATTTTTTTAAATTGGAAGATATCGAAAATATTTATGGGACGTCTGTAGGTTCTATTATAGGAGTTTTATTGTGTTTAAAATTGGATTGGAATGATATAGTTGAATATTCAATTAATCGTCCATGGCATAAAGATATAAATCTCTCCACGCAAAAATTATTGGATATGATTACAAATAAGGGTTATTTTGATAGAGATTTTTTTACTAATATTTTTTCAGGATTATTACATAATGCTAAATTATCTAAAAAAATAACATTCAAAGAATTATATGAATATAGTAATATTAATCTAAATATTTATACTGTTAATATTTCTGAATGGAATTTAACAATTCTAAATCATGAATTAACTCCAGAGTTAGAAGTAATTAAGGGTATACATATGAGTTGTGCTATTCCATTTGTATTTCAACCTGCATTTTATAACAATTGTATATATGGGGATGGTGGACTTATTAATCCTTATCCAATTAATAAGTGCATAGAAGATGGTTGTAAAATAGATGAAATATTGACTGTTAGAATAATTGATAAAGAAATATCCGATGTCACTGAAACATCAAGTATTTTTTATTATGGATTTTTTTTACTTTTTACATTAGTTGTTAAAAATTATAATATGAAGAAATTTAATACTGTAAATGATGTAATTATTCCTGCAATCCCTATAAATATGGAAGATGCTAAATCTATTATAAACGAACCAGAAAAACGTAAACAATTGATAGAAGATGGCTCAAATTATGCAAGAGTATTTTTGTATAATAAAAATAAATTATAACACGGATTCTATGAATTGTTTTAATATTTCATAGTTAGGCTTTGCTTCATACTCAATAACTTGGTCGTTTTTTACCATATAAATGCTGGGAAATCCTTCTATTTTTTTACCATTTAAAAATTTATTTTCAAAGTTTTCCATTTCTTTTTCATTTTTCTCTCCATCCATTTCAATAAATCTTATATGGGTACTGTTAATAGATTGACCATCATATTGTTTTTTTAGTTTATTCCAAATAGGTTTTGCTTTTTTAGAATATGGACACCAATCAGCAGAAAAAAAGTATAAATCGGATTGACTGTCTTCTCCCTTATCAGTAAACTCTCTATTAGGGACATAATCAGGGTCCATTTGTGGAGAGATATATGTATTATACACGTAAAAGGCTACTGCTAAAAATATAGTAACAACAAATAAAATAATAATGAATTTTTTATTAAAGATCATACTTTTTAATGCGGAAGCACCTGATTCTACACTCGGCATAGATGATATCATATATATATAATTATACCTAAAATTACATTTATTTTAACGAATATAAAGGTTATTTATCATATAATATA
>JACKZZ010002611.1_pt1 | contig 11856 bp, 21 predicted proteins | sample 8027871 | NCBI WGS metagenome assembly JACKZZ01 (sample SAMN15724774, study PRJNA655200) | protist metagenome | isolation source: fluorescence activated cell sorting (FACS) single amplified genomes of... | place: USA: West Boothbay Harbor, Gulf of Maine | collected 2000-07-19
TTTTAAAATGTAAAGTTTTATTCTTATCAAAACTAGGGGGTATTTCACCAATTGCGTAAGGTTTAAACTCTACGGTCCTGTTTGTTAATGTATTTTTTAATTTAATTGTTTTCATATTTGTTATTTGATTATATAATACATGTCTAATATTTTGTGCATCGCCTCTTCACTAATCTCATTAGAAAGAACCATACTAAATAATAATTTTCTCATAGCTGTTTACTCGTAATTACGAATAGTTTTGAATAGAGGGTGTCTATATGAGCCAGATGGTGTACGTTGGAAATATGTAAATGTAGCAGTCTTGCCAATATACCATTCAGCTATGTCATACATTTTTTCTAGTACAGGCATTTTATCCATTACAGGCATTCCGAATTCGATGCCGTCAGCGTCTCGTGCAAGAAATTTGCCGATCGTGCCAGTACGTTTGCCCTGGCCTTCCACCCACCCAATGATCGTTGCTTCGGTGTCGTGGAAATCTTTGAACTTTTGTAAATTGTAACTGCGTTTGTTTTCATATGGTTTGTTATTACGTAAGATTGAACCTTCATAGCCTAGCTCAAGAAATCGTTTGTGCCATTCAGTAGCGGATTCAATAATTGATACTTCGTGTGTTTCAACTGTTTTACAATACTGGAATGTAAATTCTTCATGAAGTTTTTTAATACATTCATTTCGATATCGGAATGTAGAATCAATACCGTCAATTGGCATAAATATATCGTAGTTGTGAAATTGTATTACTTTAGCTTCGTTACGCTCAGCATCAGATGGTGTTTGTTTGCGGACAAGTGAGATAATCTTATTAAAATTATCTTTGTAATTGTGATTGTATAGCTCACCGTCTAGTACGACGTGAGGATATTTAGCAAACAAAGGCACAAGCTCATCTAGTATGTGCTGAGCGTTCATAAATTGTTTATGGTTGCGTGAAAATGCACCATCTTTAGTAATGTAGCAACGTACGCCGTCCAGCTTTGGTGTTGTAAATATCAATGATCTACACCAAGAAGGGTATTATGCTTTATTAAAATCGTGGTCTAATATAGATTGGAATTTAATAAATTCATTAGAAACTAAATTAGATCGTAAAAAAGCTATTTCTAAATACTTAAATATAAGTATAAAAGGTTTAGTTTCAGATGAAGTTAAAAAAAATGCAGATGGATCAAAACGACCTATAAAAGGTGTGTGGAATAACGAAGATAAAAAACGTCATTCAAATGGTTTTGGATTTATAACTGTATTGTTTCCTCAGTGGTTTGATAATGATGTACTATCTGTTATAGATGAAGAAGTATATGATTATGATTACGAAAAGCTAGGAGAATTTTTAAAAGGCTGGTTACTAAAGTATGTACCTAAGTACCATGTTATGATTGAAATGTTTTATGGATTAGATGATATTTATTCTAAGCCAAAGAAAATTAAGGACATAGCTTCGTATTTTAGTATGAATGTAGAGAATGTTAAAAAACAAAAGCAACGTTTATTAACTAAACTAAAAACAAATGATGATGCCCTTAATGAGCTAGCTTATTTTGTAGTAACTAATGGTATCAAGTCATCATCAAAAGTATATGATTGGGCAGAAAATAAATTAAAAATTTATAAAGATTAAGGTCCCTTTAACGTAAAATTGCACTATAATATTATGTATAAATTTAAAAGTAAATATAAATATTGTCTATCGACAATAGATGAATTGCAATATGTGAGACAAGGTGATCAACCACCTAACTCATATAAAGATAATGCACCTAAACAAAAGCAACCTAATTATAATTTAAGTACTGTTAATGCAGTATCAGGTGGCAAATATATTCCAATAACTAACCAACAATTAACCGGTATCGGTGTAAACCAAAAAGAAAAAATATGGCACGAACATTCTTATCACAACAATACTTTAGTAGATGGGCAAACAATCTTCGGTACAATAAAAAAATATAATAAGCGAAGATTATTTAAAAAGGATAACATCATTTACGATCTAACATTTTAAACATGGAAGGTTTTATTGATGATGAAGTTACAAAGGTTACGGGAGATGGCATTGTAACATATTACAAAAACGGAATTTATATTAACTATCAAATAATTGAATCTAATGAACATACGAGAGAAGCTTAGCGCTATTCAGGCAGACTTTAAAGCTAAAAAGTCTAGAAAAAATAATTTTGGCAACTATATGTTCCGATCTGCGGAAGATATATTAGAAGCATTAAAACCATATAATGAAAAATATAGTGTTTATGTTACTATAAAAGAAAATTTAACTTTAGGATCGGAGTTTCCTATAATTCATAGTACCGCTACAATTGTGGATGCGGAAACTGGTGATCAGATTGAAGGTACTGCTATTGTAGGTGTTGATCTTAATCAGAAAGGAATGCAAATGCCACAAAAGTTTGGTTCAGCATCTTCTTATGGTAAAAAATATGCTTTAGGTAACTTATTACTTATTGATGATACAGCTGATTCGGATGCAACAAACACCCATGGTCGCGATATGCAACGGCAAACATTAAAAGCTCAAGTTAATAATCTTGAAAATAAAATTATGCAAAACAAAAAACCTTTAATTGATATGAAAAATATTGATCAAGCTAAAAAGTTTTTAGCAAATGGAGGTTTAATGAAAACTCTTCAAGAAAAATATACTATAACAGCTGAGGCTTTAGAACAACTTAATGAATAATAAAAAAGCAATTGAAAGGTTACGTAATGACGAAGATTATTATGGAGAGTTTGGTAAAACCTATTTAAGTAATAGTGATATATCAGCTCTCTTAAATAATCCTTTAGAATTTAAAAAACCTTCGCCACCTAATCCCGCTTTTTTAATCGGAGGATATTTTCATACAACAATATTAGAGCCTCACAAGCTTGATAAATATAAAATAGTAAAATCATCAACACGTAATACAAAAGCTTATAAAGAGATAGCAGGAGAAGATATATGCTTGCTTGAACACGAAGCGGATGCTATACAATTGATGCGTGAAAAAGTATTAGATAATGATTTGTTTAGAGATCTAATACAAGAAGGTGCAGTTGAATACGAACTGCCAGGCATAACTGAATTAGAAGGTATGCAATGGAAAGGTAAAGCGGATATTGTTAATCATAGTCATCAATTAGTTATTGATCTTAAGACTACAAACAATATAAATGCCTTTGCTAATTCAGCCTATAAATATAATTATGATAGTCAAGCATATATTTATTCTAAAATGTTTGGTTATGAATTAGTATTTATAGTAATAGATAAAAAAACATTACAAACTGGATTGTTTGATTGCAGCGAAAGATTTTTGCAATCTGGACAAAACAAAGTTGCTAAAGCAGTTCAGGCTTATAATGAGTTTTTTGTAAATGGCGACGGAGATTTTAGCCAATATTATATCTCCAAAACACTTTAATTTAAATTTAATATTATGGGAAGAACCAGAAAAAAAGTTTGTGACGTAACAGGAGTTAACACAAGCGTAAACAATTTTTACAACAATCAATCGCATACAAAAGCGATAGACAATTTACGTAGAACAACAGGTGCTACTAAAGATCAAATGAGAAGAATGTTTAATCAATTAGCTACATATTAATGGCAAGTATTATTTCAGCAAACATTGACTTAACTAAAATTGAAAAGTCAAAAATTTATGAAGGTAAAAAGGGTAAATACTATCCAATTACTATTGTATTAAATGATGAGGTTGGTCAATACGGAGATTCAGGTTATATACAAACTGAACAAACTAAAGAAGAACGAGATGCTAAAGCTCAAAAATCTTATTTAGGTAATGTTAAAGTTGTTTGGACTAATGGTCAAAACGTAACCACTGCTCCAAAAGAAGGACAACCTCAACAGTCTAATGTAGATATGTTACAATCAATATCTAGTGCGACTCAAGAACCTGATTTACCTTTTTAATGGATTGGCCTAGACCTTCCTCAAGAGATTGGGATGATTGGATAGCAGACAACGGAGATAACGATTTAATCGAAGATTAATATGAATACAACAGAGATCAATGGTTTTAAGATTGACCAGTTCAATCAATATGATCTTGAGGTAGGAAAAAAAGAGGGTGTATGCCCTCTTTGCTCTGCTGATAGAAAACCCGAGAATCGTAAAGCTAAATGTGCTATGTATGATTGGGATCGTGGTCTTGGTACTTGTATGAACTGTGATGAGGTTTTTCAATTACATACTTTTCAACGCAAAGGAGAAGCTGATAAGGTTTATATAAAACCAGAGTGGAAGAATGATGTAATGCTTAGTGACAAAGCTGTTAAATGGTTTGAAAGCAGAGGAATATCACAACGTACTTTAATTAAAATGAAAATTACAGAGGGTCTAGAATGGATGCCTCAAACATCTAAAGAAGAGAATACAATTCAATTCAATTATTTTATTAATAATGAACTTATAAATATAAAATATAGAGATGGTAGAAAGAATTTTAAACTTGTTAAAGGGGCAGAAAAAGTATTCTATAATATTGATAGTACTGTCGGCCACGACTATGTTGTTATTGTGGAAGGCGAGATGGATGCTTTATCTTTTGTGGAATCTAAGATCGATAGTGTGGTCTCTGTACCAAACGGAGCTACTCTTAATCGCCTTAATCTTGATTACCTCGACAACTGCATTGAATATTTCAATGACAAAAAGAAAATCATCATTGCCGTTGACGGAGATGAAGCCGGCCAAAATTTACAACAAGAACTCATTAGACGTTTTGGAGCTGAAGTATGCTATACACTTAACTTCTCGGGCCTCAAGGATGCTAATGAATATATTATGGCTTACGGCGGGTCTATGCTCAAGCGTCTTGTTAATGAAGCTAGCCCTGTTCCTCTTGAAAACGTAATAACATTAAATGATATAGATGATGAACTACAGGAATTTATTCAAGAAGGTTTTAAACCTGGGTATCAAGTCGGTCTTGATAACTTTGATAGCATATTCAGTACTTACACAGGACAATTCATCACCGTTACAGGCGTTCCTAGCAGTGGGAAGTCTGATTTTGTTGATAGAATGGTGGTGGGATACCAATTAAAATATGGTTGGAAAACTGCTTTTGCGTCTCCAGAAAATAAACCTACATTCTTGCATGCTCATAAATTAATGCGTAAAATAGGCAATTGGATGCCAAGTAAAGATGATATAGGTAGCAATAAATGGAATGATGTAAAATCTTTAGTAAACGATAACTTTTATTTTATTGAAAACGAAAGATATGATTTAGATGCTGTTTTAGCTAAAGGTGCAGAACTTGTTAAACGCAAAGGAATAAAGTGTTTAGTTATTGATCCATATAATAAAGTTAAAATGAAGGGTGCTGAAAAAATGAGCATACCTGATGCTACTATGGAGTACTTAACTAGAATAGAAGCTTTTGCTAAGAAGTATGATGTGTTAGTTATAATAGTTGCACATCCAACTAAAATGTATAAAAAAGACGATGGCACAATTGATGAACCGACTATGTATTCTATTAAAGGAGGTGGTGAGTGGTATGATGCTTCTTATCATGGCTTGCTTGTTCACAGGGATTACAATAATAAAACAGTTAAAGTTAAAGTTCTTAAAGTTAAATTTCAAAACCTCGGTGAAAACCAAGCGGAAGCCCATTTCAAATGGGACCATATAAGTGGTAACTATGTGCCTCATGAAAATGTAGCAGTAAATGAAATGCCATGGGAACTTTAACTAAAAGACAAAAAGAACAGGCTAAATATAAATTACCTGAATTTAGTATATCAAAAGAACAGCAAAAATATTATGATTATTGCGTTAAAAGCAATATTATAATAAGTCCTATAGGTATACAAAATACTCCGGGTAAATGGTATATAGGTATTTCAACACCTGATAATTATAAAAAAGTTTATAAAAGCAAACATATATATGATAAAAATCAGGTTTGGGATGCAATGTTTGAAATGTGTAAATACTATTATGATAAACAATGATTAATATAGAAGAAGAATACTTAGGTTTACTTTCAGGTACATTGCATGGAGGTTATGATAAACCAGATAGAACAGGAACTGGAACAAAATCGGTGTTTGGCAGAATTATCAGGCATGATATGGCTTTAGGGTTTCCTTTATTAACAACTAAAAAAATATATTTTAAAAATGCTATTGCGGAGATATTATGGATCATCAACGGTCGTGTCGATCTTGATTATCTTCATTCTAACGGTGTTAGGTATTGGGACGCCGATTATAAAAGATCAGGAAGAACTGATGGCACATTGGGACCTGTATATGGGCATCAGTGGCGCAATTTTAATGGTGTTGATCAGCTTAGAGCCGTTGTTAAAGAACTCAAAGAAAATCCCACCTCTCGTAGACTTATGCTATCTGCGTGGAACCCAGTTGATATGCCTGATATGGTATTGCCTCCTTGTCATCATAGTTTCCAACTATATAGTGATGGCACACACTTAGATTTAATGCTTCAACAAAGATCAGCAGATTTATTTTTAGGCTTGCCTTACGATATTGCAATGTATGGCTTGTTATTAGAAATGATTGCTAAAGGAGCTTTATTAGAACCAAGAAGGCTAACTATTAGTTTAGGTGATTGTCATATATATAATAATCATTTTGAGCAAGTTAAAGAACAGCTTTCTAGGAGCATTAAAAAACTGCCTGAAGTAAAATTAGGTTGCGGAATATTTGAAAGAGATAATGAATTAGTATTACCAAAAATAAATGATGTGTTGTTGTTTGATTACAACCCGCATGAACCAATAAAAGCAAAACTATCAGTAGGAACTTAAAATTAAAATTATGAGATTATTATTATTATTATTACCTTTATTTACATTTGCACAATTTGATTATGTATATTATTCAGGGTCACAATTTGTTACAATGACAGACGATTTTTATATTGCTCCAGTACAACAAGGTAAAATTATAGCAACATCAGATTATTTACCTAGGTATGAAGGTGATTATGAAAGTATAATGCTTCGTGCTAAAGTTGTAGATTCTTTTGAATCAGAGTCTGATATGGATGCAGTTATTGAATCTAATTGGAAATCTGATTATATGATTAGACCAGGCGAAATGAAAAGAGATGCTTTGCTTAGAGGTCAAGATAACAAATATTATATTATAAGATGGGAATATCAGCAGTAAGCACAGGTAAATATAAAGTTTATCATATACTAGGTAAAAAGATAGGCTGTACAACTAATATACAAAAAAGAGTTGTTGATGAACAAGGTTTTAAACCTGGAGAATATGAAATATTATTTGAAACAGATAATATAAAAGAGGCTGCTAACGCTGAAAGACAATTACAAAAAGACTTAGGTTATAAAGTTGATATAAAACCTTATGATAAATTATTTAAAAAACCTATGAGTAAACAAGTTAATGTAACAGATCAAACAACTACATTTGCTGTGTCAAAAGATAATATTGATGGAGCATTTTTAGGAGAACTTGAATGGGAAACGCCATATGGTAATATTAAAATAGATTCAACTGATAAAATAGAATGGATATTAAGCAATATTAAAGAATCTATGTTTAATAAAAGTCGTAGCTTTGTATATAATAAAGCCATGCATACAGCTGGGCCGTTTCAAAAGGATAAAGAAAAGCTATACTCTCATCAAGATCAATTTGAACTAATTAGGGAATGGGCTAAAGAAAGAGGTATATATAAAACTGGAGATGTAAGAACTCAATATCTTAAACTTATGGAAGAAGCTGGAGAATTAGCTCAAGCTATATTAAAAAATGACGAGCCTGAAGTTATAGATGCTATAGGTGATATGGTTGTTGTTTTAACAAACTTAGCTAAGCTTAAAGGATATAATATAGAAGACTGTATAGATTCAGCGTATAAAGTAATAGCTGGACGTACAGGAAAGATGATTAATGGAACATTTGTAAAAGATGCGTGATAAAATAATTGAACAAGTAATCGATAAGTTCAAAGAACGAAGCGATATAGGTTATAAAAAATACGGTGTTACTTTACACGATGATGAACCTAGCTTACATAAATGGCTCAACCACTTACAAGAAGAATTAATGGATGCTGTAAACTATATTCAAAAGCTTAAGATGGAAACAAGTGACGCTCTTGAAGAAAAGATACTTAAAGATTACGAAGAAGAAGATAGCTTCAGTAAGCATAAAAGCCCCGAAGGATGGGTAGAAGATAGAACATGGTAAAAAAACGTAGTAAAAAGCGAGGACCTGTACAAGCTAAAAAAATATCTTACGACGGAATAAACTTTGCGTCAGGCTTAGAACGGTATACTTATATGGCTTTAAAAAAAGAAAAATTATTTGAAGGTTATGAAAATGAAGTTTTCCAGTTGGTCGAAGGATTTAATTTTGAAAATCAATCTTACGAAAAACAATCCAACGGAAAGGGTGAGTATACTAACAGAGGGCAAAAAAAGGTTTTGGGAATTAAGTATACACCTGACTTCGTTGGAAAAGACTACATAATAGAATGCAAGGGAAGGGCTAATGAGTCTTTCCCTTTGAGATGGAAATTATTTAAATTATGGCTTACGAAAAACAAGATTGGAAAGACGCTTTACAAGCCGCAAAACCAGAAGGAAGTAGACCGGACGGTGATGCTGATCAAAGAGAACAGAAAAAGAAAGCGCGACTAATGTATACAAGAAGAGTATTAGAAAGAGATATTAAACAATACACTAAAAAAGAAAAAGGTGGAATCAAATACAGAGAAATTGATAGAATCGCAAGAGGACACGGATTTTACACTACGTAGTCACTATAAAGAAAGGGTATCTTTTCATATGAAGATGCTTCTTTATTATTTAAATGAAACGCAATGACAGGTTGGGAATTAGCAGTAGGATTATATCCCGGGGTGCTTATAGGGGCTAGAAGCTATCCAGAGCAGCAATTTGTAGAGCATGTAGTTTATTTGCCCTTTGTTGAATTTATAATAACAATATATTATGAGTAATATAGAAGAATATTTATTAAAAAATTATCCCGGCAGATTTAAAAAAGGTGATAACATAATTATTGAAGAGCGGGACAAACATATAATTGCATATATAAAAGACGGCTCACCTGTTTTTTTAAGTAAAAAAATATTAGAATGAAAGAAAGTAGATTAATAGAAATGTCTAATAAAATAGATACTTTAGGGTCAGCTATGAATAGGGTTGTGCAAGAGTTAACTAATCTTAAAGATTTATCAATAGGTACTATGGAACTAATTAAAGAGTTTCCGGATTACCAACTAGCATTAGATAAATTAAAAGAAAGTTTAACTAAAAAAGAAGAAGAAAAATAAATGGGATTATTTGATGAAAGAATACCGTACAAACCATTTGAATATCCAGAGTACTATACTGAGGGATGGCTTAAACAAGCTCAAGCGTTCTGGCTGCACACCGAAATACCAATGTCAGGTGACGTTAAGGATTGGAACGAAAAACTAACTGATTCAGAAAAAAACTTAGTTGGTAATATTTTATTAGGCTTTGCACAAACAGAGTGTGCAGTTTCAGATTACTGGACTCAAAAAGTAGTAGGCTGGTTTCCTAAACACGAAATACAGCAAATGGCTATGATGTTTGGTTCACAAGAAACAATACACGCTGTTGCTTACAGCTATTTAAATGAAACATTAGGATTAGAAAACTTTGAAGCTTTTTTGCAAGATGAAGCAACAATGGAACGATTTGATAATTTAGTTAGCTATGAAGGAACTGATAAAATTGGTATTGCAAAATCGTTGGCTATTTTTAGTGCTTTTGCTGAAGGAGTTAGTTTATATTCTGCTTTTGCTGTGTTATATAGCTTCCAATTAAGAAACCTTTTAAAAGGTATTGGACAGCAAATGAAATGGTCTGTGCGAGATGAATCATTACACAGTAAGATGGGTTGCCAGCTATTTAAGCATATGTGTCAAGAAGATCCTAAGTTATTAGAAGATTGTAAAAAAGATATTATAGATGCGGCAGAAGCAATGCTTAAAGCAGAAGAAAAGTATATCGACAAAATGTTCGAACAAGGAGATATTGAAAACCTTAAAGCCAACGATCTCAAACAATTTATTAGAAAAAGACTTAATGAAAAAATCAATGAACTCGGTTACGCAGACATCGGGAAGTACTTTGAATATGACGACGAAGGAGCAAGTAGACTCGATTGGTTTTACCATCTCACTGGTGGCCACACTCATACTGACTTTTTTGCTGTACGTCCCACGGATTATTCCAAAGCGAATGAAGGAGAAGATTTTGAAGATATTTGGTAATGAGAAAATGTAACAAATGCCATAAAGAAAAAAATACAAATAAGTTTCGTTATGGCAAACGTACTTGTAAAAAATGTGAATACCGTTTTAAGCAAAGATTTTTAAGAGTGTTAGTGCAGGATAGAAGATTAACTGCTATTGAAAGACTTTCTTTTAGATTAGGATATATGGGTACAGCTTTTATGATGATGTCTCCACATTTATTAAGCTATGGTAAAATTGGAGGAATAACATATGTAATAGCTGGTTTATTATTAACTCCGCAGGTTTTAGTTTTAAAACAATGGAACTTAGTTGCAGTTAATATAAATGTTACAATAGGATATTTAATTTATTTATATAGTGCATAATGAAAACACCATTACAAGAATTATTTGAATATGAATCTGATTTAACCAATATGTTTGATTCAGATGTAAGAGTAGCAGGGGCTATACTTGAGTATATTAGAACTAATAAAAAAGATATGCTTAAGAAAGAAAAAGAACTAAAATAAATTAGATGTGGAATAAAGAATGGAAAAAAGGTGTTGACTATCCGTCTTGGGGAGACACTGAGGTTTATAAAAAAACCATTACAGGCGGGTATTTACTTTTAGGCGAATCACCTAGAGACGCTTATCAAAGAGTAGCTAATTCAGTAGCGAGGCGTTTATACAAGCCAGAACTGGCTGAAAAGTTTTTTGAGTATATATGGAAGGGGTGGCTATGTTTAGCTTCCCCAGTGCTGTCTAATACAGGCACAGACCGAGGTTTACCTATAAGTTGCTTTGGTATTGATGTAGCAGATAGTATAAATGATATTGGACAAAAGAATTTAGAAATGATGCTGCTTGCAAAGCACGGTGGGGGTGTAGGTATTGGCATTAATATGATAAGACCCGCTGGAGCTAAAATTACAGGTAATGGAACATCAGATGGAGTTGTCCCTTTTTGCAAAATCTATGACTCAACTATACTCGCGACCAATCAAGGATCAGTACGAAGAGGAGCTGCATCCGTTAATCTCAATATCGAACACCCTGATTTTGATGAATGGTTGGAAATCAGAGAACCTAAAGGCGACGTCAACAGGCAATCTCTTAACCTACATCAGTGTGCTGTCGTTGGCGATAAGTTTATGCGAAGACTCGAGAGTGGGGATCAAGAAGCAAGGCAAAGATGGAGTAAACTTCTCCAAAAACGTAAAGCTACTGGGGAACCGTATATCCTCTTTAAAGGCAATACGAACAAAGCTAATCCAGATGCTTACAAAAGCAATAGCTTAAAAGTACATATGACAAACATATGCAGTGAAATTACATTGCATACAGATGAATCACATAGTTTTGTTTGTTGTTTATCTTCAGTAAATCTTGCAAAGTATGATGAATGGAAAAATACTAATCTTATTTATGATGCTATTTGGTTTTTAGATGGAGTGATGGAAGAGTTTATCCAAAAAGCTAAAAACATGAAAGGCTTTGAGAATGCTATACGTAGTGCTGAAAAAGGCCGAGCAGTTGGCTTAGGTGTTTTAGGCTGGCATACTTTGTTACAGCAAAAAGGAATTGCTTT
>JACKZZ010004535.1_pt1 | contig 11853 bp, 8 predicted proteins | sample 8027871 | NCBI WGS metagenome assembly JACKZZ01 (sample SAMN15724774, study PRJNA655200) | protist metagenome | isolation source: fluorescence activated cell sorting (FACS) single amplified genomes of... | place: USA: West Boothbay Harbor, Gulf of Maine | collected 2000-07-19
TTCAGAGATGAAATGTCCGTCAAATATGGCAATATTTGATGTAAAAGCAAAAAAAATAAGTTTTAAGACGGAGGACAGTGAATTAGAAAGAATAATATGCTGTGAATTTAAAGTAGAGGATCAATATAGTCAAACATATTTTGACAAAACTAATATTTTAATAAATTTACCAATAAAATTTTCCGAAATAATAACACAATTGAAGGCATATGAAAGTGCTTTTGTACCAGGAAATAAAATTCATGAATATTTAAAAATATATGATACTAATCAGAGGGCTAAAATAAGAAGTAATATTGATGTAATTTTAGTTGTAATAAATGCAGCTCAAAATAAAATAACATATCGCGAGATACCAATTAACAATATGATTCAGTTAATTGGTGATGAGAACGTTGCAAGGTTAAAAAAAGTATATACAGAAGATGAAATTTCATATATGAAAAATATATCTGGATCAATAACAAATCATGAATGGTATATATTAAATTTAATGAATGGATTAATTACACGTAAAGAAAGAAAACAGGAAACAACAATAGACACAACAGATTGGGCAAGATTAATTAAGGAAATTTATGACTTTCCAAAAAATGATGTAGGTGCATTAGAAGAAAAAGTAAAAATTTAATATAAAAAATAAAAAATCTCAATATATCATAATGTTAATTATTATATATTGTTTAGTTTCATTTATTATTATTATATCATGTACTTTTTTTAATTATAATAGAAGATATTTATCAGGTCCTAGAGGACCTAGGGGAGGAAAGGGAGATAGAGGAGACAAAGGTGAAAAAGGTGAAAAAGGTAATAATGGTCATATGGGACAAAGAGGATATAGAGGACTAAGAGGTGACAACAATGCAATAGAAGGAATAAAAGGAATAACAGGTTATGTTGGTGAAAAAGGACCAAAAGGATTTAGAGGTTATAGAGGATTTAAAGGTCAAACAGGTGATATAGGAGAAAGAGGACCAAAAGGTCCTGCCGGTAATTTAGGTTTACCTGGTCAAGATGGTAATAGAGGTAAATCTGGTGAGTATGATTTTAGTTTATTAGATGAAGAAACATGTAGATGGTTTCCATTTAATACAATTTCGAGAGAAATGAAATGTCCATATAATTTTGTTTTAACAGGAGTAAAAGATCAAAAAGATAATTATGAGGGATATTGTTGTAAAATTAAGTTAAATAATGATTGTTCTGGTAAGGGATTAGCTAGAAAGTTACAGGATCATAAGCCAGAAATGATGGGTACAGTAAATGAGTATAAATATGCAACAGGGGAACAACAAGAAGAAATATATAAGTATAGAGATAGGTATAATAATTTAACAAATTTATTTTATACAGGTGATCATGTTTGTGAAAATGATATTGATGGTGCGAAAATTGTAGGAGCAGTTGATCAATTAAGATGTTGTAGTAAAAAACAAGAAAATAATTTAAATTATCTTAAATATTATTAAAATATATTACATTTATAATATGAAAGAATATTATTCAATTAATGAAAATAAACTATTAGATAATTATTATAAGATAGAACCTGTTATTGAACATTTTGAAATATTTAGAGGTCCAAAAGGAAATAAAGGTAGTATAGGTTATACTGGTGGTCAAGGTCAACAAGGTTTACAAGGTGAAAGAGGATATAGAGGTATTATGGGTGAAACTGGGGATAGAGGTGAAGTTGGGTTTCAAGGTTTAGAAGGTGATAAAGGGGTTAAAGGACAAGAAGGAACTAAAGGTGATACAGGTGCAAGAGGTTTTGAAGGAAATAGAGGTGAAAAAGGTGTAAATGGATTACAAGGTCCTTTAGGTTATAAAGGTAAACCAGGACCAAAGGGATATGATGGAAGACCAGGGTATAAAGGTCTTCAAGGAGATCGAGGTGCACAAGGAATAACACAAGATACTAAAATAGAGTTATTACCAGATGAAAATTCAACAGCAGCATGGGATATGCATGGTTTTTATGGAGCAAGTGATGCAAATGTAAGAAATGAATCAGCTTCAGGAAATCATTGGAGAGATCCAAAAAGAAATGGAGATTCAACACCAGCAATTAAAACTAATTACAGAGCAAGATTAGAAGCACAATGTCCATATAATGGTTTTATTAATGCTTTCACATGGTGGACAGATGATGGTAATAGGGGTTATATTGTACCTTCAAGTCAGACAAGAAGAATTACAGATACAAATCATTGGCAAGCAGCAAATAATATAGGTTTACCTTATAGATTTAGAGTAGATTGTAAAGTGGTTAAAAACTCAATACCAAAAAATTAATTATAATATAAAAAATATTTTATATTATAATGAAATCATCAAAATTTCAAACACATTATAATATTCAAGGGCAATACGAAGATAATAAAATTTTAGAATATTTCAGCCCTTCTGATTTAATATCTGGTCAGATTGGTAATAATGGATTAAGAGGAATAGAAGGAGATCAAGGACAATATGGTACTAAAGGACAACGTGGTTTAATAGGAGCAAAAGGTGATAAAGGTGAATTAGGTCGACGAGGTATATTAGGACCTCAAGGTATGAATGGTCCTTCTGGATTACCAGGAAAAAAAGGAAAACAAGGTATTAGAGGATTAAAAGGAGATAGAGGAAATCAAGGTACTAAAGGTCCTATGGGAGAAAGAGGACCAAGAGGTGAACTAGGATATCAGGGACCATTAGGTGCTAGGGGTTTAGAAGGTGAAAAAGGAGAACCAGGTGAACCAGGTGAAAAAGGTTACAAAGGATTTTTTTCTTTTAAGTATGGTAAATATTGTGGATTTACAAATTGGACACCGTGGGGAAGTAGTGGTGAAATAACATGTCCTGCAAATACAGTTGCAACAAAAATAGAAACAAAATGTGGTTGTGGTGGTAATATGAATATGAGTTTTAATAGTTGGAAATCAAAATGTGGATATGGTAAAACAAATTATATTGATCGCGATTGTCAACATAGATTACAATGTTGTAGATATGATATATATGATATACCTGAGAAAGAATCATTTATTAAAAAAAGAATATTTTATGGAGAAGCAGGTGGTGATAAGGAAGAAAGATTAATTAATAAAATTTGGATAAGTTTAAAACCATTTGATTTCAATAAAACAGTATATGATTATCCAAAAGGTTTTTTTGGTACAGATAAAGTGGGAGGATCATTAAATATAATTACAGATGTTAATAAACCCAATGAAATACAATATGCTGAAGAATGTGATACCCAATTTTGTAGTAAAATTGGTCAATTATGTGTAGATGGTAAAGTATGTTTAAACGAAATTAATACAGAAACACAATGTCTTAGACCTCCGTGTTGGCATAAAACACCAGAAAAAACATCAATATGTTCATCATCATTTTGTACAGAGGTTGGGCAATATTGTACAGAAGGTAAAATTTGTAATATGAATATTAATGAAAAATGTAAGACACCTCCTTGTTGGAATAAAATTGTTGATTTAGAAAAATGTCCTGGAAAAAGATGCCCAACACCTGGTCAACAATGTAGTTTAGGAGGAGCTAAATACAACTTACCTGGATTTGTATGTAAAGATGAAGTAAATGAAAATCCATCCGATAATACAAATGAATGGTGTAGAGTACCTCCTTGTTGGCACAAAGCACCTGAATATACTACAGATTGTGGTACTGGTAAATGTAGTATAATAGGACAAAAATGTGGCAATGAATCAAATTATAGTAAAATATGTTTAGATAAAGTTAATGGTTCTTGTACAACACCACCATGTTGGCATAATGTATCTGGTAATTCTATTTGTAACTCTATATTAATTGCTAATAGTACTCCAGTTGATTCTAATGGTAATGAATGTTCTAAAGTAGAAAAGAAAGATGCAAATGGAAATGTTTATAAAGATGAATCAGGAAATCCAGTAATGGAATATGATTCATCTTGTGTAGAGAACTATAAAAAAAATAAAAAGCCTGGTGATAATTTATGTAAATTAGAGTCATTAAAAGATAATAATGGGAATGATTTGTTAGATTCTAATAACCAAAAAATTATGATTTTAAAGAATTGTAATTATGTTGGTAACTGTTCAAATATAGGGCAAAGATGTACTGTAAATGGTGATGTTGAATTTGAATGTATGGATACTAATAAAGGATTAGATGGAGTTTTAAATAAATTTGAGAGATCTAAATGTAATCAAGCTCCTTGTTGGGTTCCTCCAAAAAATGGAGCCATGGAAGATGAACAAACAATGTTACAATTAATTAATGGTACAAGTTATAAAATAGATTCTAGAATTCAAGCGTTACAAGGAATCAGATCTAGTCAACCAGATTTAGGAGTCTACGAATTTTCTGATGAAGATAGAAAGGGGTCAATTGATTTCTCTAAATTATATTATTTTATGCAAGATAATTGGGCAGTATTTGAGAACAATTGTGAATATAGTAATGCTCAGAAAATTTTCAATAGATTTTCTGGAGGTAATAGTAGAATGAATTACTTTCAATTTGGAGCATTATTAAGAAAATTAAATGTTGAGAAATTTAAATATAGAGATGGTCAAGGTAGAATTTATCCTAAATTTATGACAGATGAAGAATATAATGAAATATTTAGTCCATATGCTAGTACAGGATAAAAATCATTTAATATAAATTTTTTTTCTTAATAAAAATATAAATGAAATTAAAAAATTATTATTATTTAGATAGTTATGAACATTTTTCTGACATGTTAAAAGGCGATAAAGGTGATTCTGGCAATAAAGGGTTTGAAGGAGCACAAGGTGATGTTGGATTAAGAGGATTAAAAGGTCCTATTGGACTTCAAGGATTAATAGGTGCTAAAGGTATTCAAGGACCAAGAGGAAACCGAGGTGATATTGGTGATCCAGGTAAAATGGGTGAACCGGGAGATTCAGGTGTTAAAGGTGTTAAAGGTGTAGTTGGACCAACAGGAGAAAAAGGTTCCAGAGGATTAAGAGGTAATAGAGGTGATATTGGAATAAGGGGTAATCGTGGTAAGGATGGTCCCTCAGGAGGTCCTGGACCGTTAGGAGATAGTGGGTATCAATTTTCAAGATATTTAATAGATAGTCCTGGGAGTAATTGTCAATGGATAAATGTCCCACAAGATCCAAGTTCTCAAATGCCAGGTGGAAGGTGTCCAGGTAATAAAGGATTAGGAGGAATAAGAACAAGACGATGGAATGCCAAATTACAAACACAAGTAAATAAACCTAAATGTAAAAGGAAAGGTGGTTGTAAACCGCATTGGGTTGTTGATCATAGTTTAACTAGATGGCAAGTTAATAGGGAGTATGATATTTGTTGTTTAGATATGCCTTTTGGGGGGTCAAATAATGGTGATATTAAAAATTCAGGTAATGAAAGAATAGATAATGGATGGGGAACAAATAAATCAAGTTTAAATAATTATCCATTTCATGAACCAAGTTAATAATAAAATAAAATTTTATTTTATAACTAACATATAGCTGCAAAATGTGTGCGTACATCGTTAAGACCCTCGTCGATAAGATCTTCGGGAAACAATGAGCGTACAACATTCTCTGCAAGAGCAGCAATATGAGCTTGCTGCTGAGCTAGCATCTGAGCTTGCTGCTGAGCTGGCATCTGAGCTAGCATCTGAGCTAGCATCTGAGCTCGCTGCTCTTGCATGATCTGATCAAGAAGTATGTCTTGCTCATGTTCCTCCGAACATCCTAGCCACCATCCATATTCCTTCATAACCTTTATCTTCGCAAGAAACATGCGAGCGATCGACTGGATCTTTCGTGATGCTATCAGCTGGCAAAGGTGCTGGTGTGCCCAAGCATGTTGCCGCCGCGCATCCTCCTCCCAATCGTACTCCTCGTCGAACTCCTCGTCGAACTCATTGTACTCTGGGTACAGTAGTCTTCTACGCACAGCGTACTGAATTACAGCAGCAGCTTTATCTCGCCCCCCCCAAGCATCCTGTTCATGATTAAGCTCGAAGACAGGTATATCGACAGAATCATGAAAGGTAGCCATGATTTCGTGTGATATTGTAATACAAATTAAATACTTATGAATATTGGTATTTAAATTTTTTCAATTTTATTATAATTAAAATCTTATTAATTATAATGTCTAATAAATTAGATTATTTAGTAAATTCTGATAAAAAAAATATTATATATAATTCATTCACAAGTAAAAATAAATTAATAGAACACTTTTTTGAAGGTCCGCAAGGAGAAATTGGTGAAGCAGGTATGAGAGGACTTAGTGGTAATAGAGGTATTAGGGGGAGTGAGGGACCAGCAGGTCCAGAGGGACCGGCTGGTGAAGGGCTATCAGAAGCTGATATGATTGCTAAGACTTTATGGTGTGTTACAGATAATCAATGTGCTACTCCGAAAAATATAGTAGCAAGATTTCGAGATGATACATATATTAAAATAGGTCCTAATACTGCAGGTAATAAAGCTTTAATTTTAGGTGGCAAAAGTAATGAAACTGGTGAAGCAGGTATGTATACAACATATGGTGATGTATATTTTGATGCAGCGAATGCAGATGAAAATGATATTCAACCAGGAGATATTTATGTTGGAAAAAATAGTAGAGGATATACTTATTTAAATGAAGATGGTAATCATACTTTAATAAATGATAAAAGTGGATATGTTGGTATTAATATGCAAGGTACCATGCCTGAAAATAACTTACACGTAAAGGGTGATAGACCAATTACTGTACAAAATACAAATCCTTCAAGTGGTACTGCAGGTATAAAATTCAATGATGAAAGAAGTCAACAGAATTTTACAATAGGATCTACAAATTTAGGGTTTTTTATAAAGGATGATAATGTTGAGAAATATAGTTTGGTTACTAAAAATGGATCGACAGGTATAGGTACAGATACTCCTGATTCAAACTTTTCATTACATGTAGGAGATCATGCTAAATTTGCAGGAGATATTAGATTAACAGGTGGTACAGATTCTTCTTTACAAGTCAATTTCAATCAAAATATTGGCGATAGAAAAGATTTTAAATCATTAAATCAAGGTGTTGAAGTTATGGGTGGAGATGTTGAAAGAGGTAAAATAAGATTTTTTGGAAATAATATGGATGTTGATTATGGTCCTGCAAATGATTATAATGGAAAGACATTAATAACATTTACAAGAACAGGGGTTGAATTTACTGGTCCTGTTAATTTTCAAGATTTAGCGACATTTTCGGGACCAAAAGCTGGAAGTGAAAATGATTCTCCAGATAAAATAGGTATGTTAGTAAAATTAAATGCTAAGTTTGAAGGAAGAACAACTCATAAAATGAGTTCAAGTTGGGGAGTAAAAGGTGAAGATCCTGATTGGACAGTTATTGAAGGAAATATTTTACAAACAAATAGAGGTATTCATTTACATTCAGAAAATGATGATGAAAAATATGCTGTATTAAGTTATGATCACCAAAAAAAAATAAATAATGGTGAATCTATAATAGGATCAAATGTTTCTAGTGGTGCAGTTATAATTAAAGATAATTTAATTGTTGAAGGATCAACAGAAGGTGATGTAAAAGGTATAGATACAAATATGATAAAAGCTGCTAAAGCTCAAATAGATCAAATTAGAACATTTAATGCAATTAATTTTTCAGATGCTAGATTAAAAGAAGATATTAAGATGATAAATCCAGAAGAAAATATGAGTAAATTAATGAAAATAAATGGTTTTGAATACAGAAATAAACATACTAAAGATAAAGATAAAGGTGTAATTGCTCAACAATTAGAAAGTGTTGCACCTGAACTTGTAGATAATAATGATAAATACAAAGGAGTAAAATATAATAACTTAATTCCAATGTTAATAGAAGGAATTAAATATCAACAAAAGGAGATAGATGAATTAAAAAATAAATTAAAAATAAATTAAAAATATAAAAAAATAGAAAAATTTCTTTTTTTTTATAAGTATCTATTTCTGATATAATCTATGCGACAAGATCGTCATTCACAGATTTAACCAAAAACATATCTACCTACGTAACGTACCCATATCCAGAGCCTCCCTAACAATGCCAGAGAGAAATATCCTACCTGCATCATCAAGAGGACGGAGCTCGTCGGCTAGAACAGCCTCAACATCCCTCATCAAAGGTCGACATCCAACAGATCTTTCAAGCCATTCTCGGTAGCGTGGCTTGTCTGCTGCTGCGTTGCGAATGAGAGTACGCCTGCATCCGTATCGTCCTTGTGGGTGCATTTCATCGGGAGGACCCATTATGATATGATTTTCAACGTAATTATCGTCAATTTCCACACCACAACCGAAGCAAATGTGAGCCCGACAGTTCCGACGAGGACAATGAATTGAATCACATCCTTCGTCCTTGCCGTAAACAGCGCCACATGTGCAGTACTGCTCACGACCTTCTGCAACTTCCTTGTCATGAAATGCCCGAGTCGCTTCGTCCCACATATCCCGAGGATCCGAAATGACACACCTTTGATGCGCGTGGTGCTTGGTGTTGCACAAAGAACACCACCAAGATGGTTCACCATCGGTCATGCAACCGGGATATGGACACCTTATGACTTTTGCGAAATCATATCGGTTCTCCCTTTGAATGCGAAAGCCAGTAGCACACGGACATCCACCTCGTGAACATATGGAGTAGCGTGCGAACCCAGAATGCTCACGTATCTCCGTATCCTTTGCTAGAATGACATTCATGATGTGAGCTTGCAGTTTGTTGATTCCCCGCTGAACATCTTCACGCCTTTCCTCTGTACAAGAAGGAAGTACTGCAAGCAGATCTGTTACAAACTTATCTGCATCCAACATTTTCTTGCACTCTTTGCAGGAGTCTCCACGGTCTTTGGAACATTGTAGATAAACATTGTAAGGCGTCACTTCTGGGTTATGCCTGTTTTCGACCACTTGAGTTTTTGCAATCATCAGATCAAGGATGTGGAGGAAGGAAGGATCCTCTAGATTGACAAAATGGATCTTTCTCCGTGACTTGCATGTGTGAACACTGGGTCTCGGCTTTAGTACCATCTGTCCTCTGGGAACTCCTACCTTATTCCTCTCTTCATCATCGTATGCCTGCATCTCTTCAACATGACGCGGTGTCATGTACAACTTTCCGCGTTTCTCCATGTAGAGTTTTGCTCGGTTCTTTGTTGAGGGGCGCAAGTCTTGCTGTGCCTCCGCCGCCAAGGCGGGTTCGTCAATTTCGTGTGTCATTTCGTGTGTCTCTTCCATTGTTGTGTGTATGTGAGTGTGGGTGTATCGTCAAAAATTAATCAAATGTTTGGCGAAACTGGAGTAATATCTTTTATTAATGGATTATGATAATAAAATATTTTTCAATTTTTTTTATTATAGAAGGTTTTCATAAGAAAAAGAAAAATTTCTGTTTTTTATGGAATTTGCAGTTCTGTAGATTCAGATCTGCAAATGTAGGTTGGGTCTATAGTGAGAATTCTATCTCATTCACTACAGACCCAAATCGGAGAATTGACTCAACCATTCTCCTTGATCCGGTTCTAAAGGGTTCAGGTTGTCCGCAAGAACAGCTGCAATACCCCTTCGAATAGGATCAAATCTCACTGACCGTTCGAGCCACTCTCGATGTAACAGTACATCTGCGGCAGCTCTTCGAACAAAAGTTCGAATGCAGCCCAAGTGCCCTATAGGATGCAGTTCATCTGGTGGTCCCATTGTGAGATGGGGATCTTCACCGCCATAGTAGTCCTCACCGATAGTGGCACCGCATCCAAAACAGAAGTGGTGTCGGCAATTACTACAATGAACAGAATCACATCCTTCGTCCTTAGCATGGCACATGCCACACTCTGTACACCATTGCATCCGCCCAGCTTGCACCTCATCACGGTAGAAGCTGGCGTTCTCATGGATCACGATAGGACATTGTTCGCCCAACCAGCACCAGGAACATTGACATCATCTCGACGTTGGGGTGTGTTTTTGCAGCGAGCAAAATCTCCACAGTTGCAAGAAGACATTGTGTGTGTGTTTGTATGTGTTTGTGTTTGTAGGGAACTGTTTTGGTCTTTGAATTGAGAATGAAGCAGCTTACTGTCCCAAAATAATGGATTTTTTTACAAAAAAATTTTTTAATTTTTTGTAAAATATATATGAATTGTAGTTAAACTACATAATAATTAAAATACTCCTGCATCAATTTAAATACTTCTACTTACCTCATTAGAAGATCTTTTACGAAAGGTCGTCTTTGCATTGAACTTTGTATAAGTAAGGAGTTCGGGATCTTTAGGGAACATCTTATTAAGAAGAATAGCCATCATCTTAATTGATACCTTATCACACTTAATAGATAGATTACTAAAAATCTTACCTACATTTGATGTATCTGACTGATATTTAGCAATTAGTTGCTTTCTTGCTCTTAGAAGTTTAAGTAGGTCCTTAATATCATATTTCTTCTTTAGCATATTATAAATGTCAAAGATTTTTAGAGAGTAGTTATATTGAGGTACATTATCATCTTCATTTTCAGATTGCTTATTTCTAATATAACGCTCCTTTTTCTTGTAATAAATTCCACGAATCTTATAAAGTGCAATAGTATATTCATTTGGAAGAAGATTATAAAAGCTTTCATTTTTATGGGAACAATCTTTAAGATCATAACAATATCTGAAGATTTCAAATAGCTCACTAGTAATAACCTTAAATGATGCATCAACTACACCAATTGTATCATAAGATTCATTTACATTATTCAGAGTAAGTTTTGAATTTCCAGGAAAATATTCTAAATGTTTCTTTAGGAAATCACGTTGATATAGCTCAATAAAGCTCATAAAAATATTATTACTATTTGGCTTGAGAACACTCATAAACTGATAAGAATTAGTTTGGAACTTAAGAATAATAATTTTATTTGTTGTATTATCCTTTAGTTTAACAACAAAACCTTCACATTCAACTGGAAGTGTAAGTTTGAGTTGTTTATTAATCTTATCTAAATGAGTAAAGTCTGAAAATGAATTAGGAATATTTACTGTTACAGAATCAGTTTCATCATTGCCAAGATATTGCATTAGAGGTCTGATATTATCTTCCTCTTGCTCAAAACGTTTTGGTACTTTGAAATTTGGCTTCATGTTCCATTGATCTTCATTTGTTAGCTCTACATCCATACAAGTAACTCGGTCACGAGTAAGGACATGAACAATTTCCTTATAATTAGGATTGTTAAAATAAGATGTATAATCGACAATGTTCTTATTTTCATGATGAACTAGAACAAAGTAATAGTTATACTCTGGTTTTAAATGATTGGTAAAATCGTCAAATGTTGTATTGATACAATCTAAAAATAGATCATAATAAGATTTATCACTTGTCCAAAAAGATTGTCTAGCATCGAGACATGATCTAGTAGATACATTCCATACGCCATTGTAATGATAAAAAGCAAGAAGTGTTCCTTCAAAACATTCTTGAATAGTATAATCAGAAATGCCATTACTAAGAATATAATCTTTTGCATCTTGATTGTAATAAATATCATCATAAGTGTAACAAACAACTTGGAGTGTAGCCTTATCTAAGATAAGTGATTTGCATTCCTTTTCGAGAGGTGTTAATTGTGCTGCCTTTTTATTAAATGTATTTGAAATAATAACTAAATTACTATCTTCTGCTTCTTTAATTTGTACATTATTAACAGTTTCTAAAAGCTTTGCCTTAAAATTGTCGTAGCTCTTCTCATCTAGAGAAGAGATAAATTTGTTAATTTCTAATTCAACTTGATAATTATCCATATTTTTAATATAGTTATAAATGTTTA
>JACKZZ010018724.1_pt1 | contig 11852 bp, 8 predicted proteins | sample 8027871 | NCBI WGS metagenome assembly JACKZZ01 (sample SAMN15724774, study PRJNA655200) | protist metagenome | isolation source: fluorescence activated cell sorting (FACS) single amplified genomes of... | place: USA: West Boothbay Harbor, Gulf of Maine | collected 2000-07-19
GTTCGAATCAGATTCTCAGAAACACTTCTTACATAATACAGTGTTAGTCATCATTGTAGAAAGATATTGTAGTCTGAATATTAGTAGATTACAACCTAATGGAATTGGATTTTCATATAGGGTTGAAACACTGGAGTTAGTGATAGATAGGAAGAAAACTACGTAACTATTGTAGTACCACTAGAGTTGCAGCCGCATTGCCATTAAACTTGATATGCTTGACATTGTATGTAGAAATCACGCTGTAGAAAATTTTAAAAACGAAGTTAAAGTTTTAGCTTTCACCCTCAATTAATACGGGATCTGAATTTAGCTGACATTTGTTGACAATATTCACTGTACCAATTCTGCTAGTTGTTATGAGTCAAGCTATTATGACATTGCTTGTAACTGATGTTAGAGGAGCAGGCTACATTCTGCTACCGAGCGTTCACTAATTCATGGAAAAGACTTGGAACGTATGACATGTTCCAATGTTCTACTAGGCTGCCCATACTTCTCTCAGAGAAATCGCTCCTAGTAATATCGAGGTACAAGTTCCACGGTGGCATGGTCGAATTGTGTTGTGAAAGTGTTCTGCCGAATCTCACATACCTCGTCTCGGACTGTCACTCAGTTTTATTCGAAGGTATCGATTCTACTCATAATGGAATCTATCGTGCATCGTGTGGTGATACTTGGTAATTTCGTGGTGTTTGAGAGAGCGTTTGGTGGAATCACCCTACTCCCGATGCCGCGCCCAACCTGCATTTTACACTTGACGGCGGTATCAGAACCTGAATAAATTCCTATTCACTGAACAGTGAAGGTTCTCCAACTCTAGGCTTATTTTGCTTATTTGGAGCTATTGACAGTCTTGTTTGTGTAGTACAGTCGAATTACTGAGTCAAACTCTGAAGTCTTAGTCCGTAACTTACAAGTTATTACAGAGAATACTCCGATTCAAATTTTTCGTTTGGCTCGAACGATAGCATAGACTCAGTGTATTTCTGTGCTTAGGTTCAGTTTTCCTCTCACCAACCTATGCCTAACTCTATCCCGAATATTGCTCCAGGCGCTGGTCTGGACCAGGGCCGGTTTTCGACCTGCGCCTTTCACGCGGTCGCCACCGTTTTGGACGAGACTCTTTCACTTCGGTACAACATCGGACTGGATCGGGAGGCCGTAATCACTCACTTGGAGGACCAGATCATGATGCCGAATGATGGATTCAATGGTGCTATGGTCGAAGACGTCATAAGCCAGATAAATGCAAAAAACAAGAGGGGCACACCGCAGCATGCAAAATTCAGATGCAAAAACAAGGGCGAGAAATACTGCGTTACAGTACAGGCGAACGAAGTTACATTTGAAAAACTGTATCAAATAATGGGCGAGGTTAGTGGAGTATCAAGCTGTGTAGCGGTGATCAAGACGGATAATGCCGGTCATGAACGTCATGCTGTTGCGGTATTTGGGCGGGCTCCACGCAAAACTGAGTTTGTTCTGAAGGCTCGGAACTCTTGGGGTACCAAATCACCCCTGCTGGATGTAAGCGAATCTAATTTCGTGGCTGCGTACATGTTAGAACCAACGCTTCACTTCATAATTGACGCAGAGCAAAATCGACAAGATCCGCCTCCTGAGACGAAGGACTGGAGCGTTCTCCATAGAAAAGTTGAAGATGTCACATCTAGAATTGATCCGACCCCTCTGGGCCAATTCGTCGAGAACTATTCTCTAGAATACAACAAATGCCTTTACACCGGCAGGCTAGGGCCGAATGGTTACCCAGAAGGTCTAGGATCATTGACAGATTCTGTATACGGTCGGGTATACGAGGGAAAATGGGCCAGTGGGAAAATGAACGGTCATGTACAAGAAACGCGTCCAGATGGTCATGTCTTAACTTTCAACTGGAAAAATCATGACAGGGACGGCTGGGGCGAAGTTCACAACACGAATAGCGGTGTCAAGATGTGGGGAACATGGAAAGACGATAATATTAATACCCCATAGTTAACAGAATACCCGGCTGTGAAACGACGGGCAGATGGTGCGCTTGTCACCGTGCACCAAGGTGACCAAGGTGAAGTAGACTCTCCACCTATTCCTGCAAGTGCTGGGACTGCAGGAACTGGACTGTTAAGTTGAATATAGTTCGATGTAAAAATCTGGACTTAGTAGTACTAGAGTTTTAGTTACTACCTGCCACTGGTCCTCGATGTCACGTCGTCTGAACTCTTCGTCGTTGTGTGAGGGTGCCGTGTACAGGCTGTGGCTGCGTGTCTAAACGACACCTGCGGAAGGGGGAGAGCAGTGAAAGAGAATCATAATGAAGGTACATAGTGAAGGTACATTAGGCCTGTGGGGGGAGGAATGTGAAACTGTGTAGTAATTCGCAAATGCTAACGTCGCATTCAATATCAAAAAAACGGTGAAATAACATAATCAGTTAAACTTCGAATCGGAATCTGTCACTGAAAGGAGTCTCCGAATTCCATCCGAATTTTTAATTGCGGAAGACGAGAACTGCTTGACAAAAAAAGGACGAGTCCAACCTTCATCAGAATTACTCTGTTTTAACGTCGTTGTGAGCAACGCCGCTCGACGATACTGATTATGAGCCTCATTCAAGTGTTCTCAGAAGCAATCCCTAATGGCAAAGTCAACTTGAATTGTTGGAAATAGTCGTAAACTAGCTACGTTTCATTCGGGTAATACTACTCTCAGTTTCCCCACATGTCGAAGTCGAGCACTGGGTCTTCGGGCTCAGCCTCAGTTATCACAGCCTCGACGGCTAGTAGCCGACCTTCTACTATCGAGATAAACGTGACGGCAACAGGCCGTACACAATTTCTCTATATCCCACTCCCGACCGACACCGGAAGCCAAACAGGAGTAGTATACTGGGACGAGCGTCGGCAGGCGGTGCCTGGTTCAGGAGAATCATCCCAATCTACGAGCGAAGATGCGTCCGAGCGTATTCCCTATATCTCCAAACAAGCTTTGTCCGAATTACTAGGAAATCTGAACTTTCCTTAAACAGGCATACCCCTAGCTCTGATGGGATTCGAAACAACCGGAGACGCCATTGCGCTTCCGTATCTACGGAAGCCCAATTTGATCAACATGTTCGTTCGAGAAGTCGACCCAAATCAACTGTTTGATCTGTTCGATTCGGTGCCGAAACACGTGCCTATGCAGAAGTTTCTCGAGCTGTAACGATTCAGTGTTGAAGAGACACAGAGTGCCATCCGCGGTTTGCTAGAACAATCGATCGAAAACGAATCCGAGTTTCTGACCCAGCACGTCATGCAGTTTGCTTCCTCCGTAGTGCTCAATTTCGGTCCAAAAAAGCATGCTGAGGGCGCCAATCCTGTCGAGATTTTGTTTCCTTGTTTTTTCGACGACGACGAAACTGGGACGAAGGTCACTTCCGACCCGTCAAATGAATTGTTAGAAGATCGTATAACATTCTTGATGGAGTGTTTGAATGGCGGACCCGAATTTAAGGACGACGAATGGTTAGATTTTGAAGAGCTAGTGGGACCTGCGGTTGAATACGACGGCGAAGAACTTCAACTTGAAGCTGGTGCCCAGCCGATGATTTGCGTCTGGAACTATAGAAAACTAGTTCGTCACTCGATATTTGCAGGAATGCTATTGCAAATGTTGGTGAGTGCGAACAACCTAAGCTGCCTACCTGGTCCCTCATGGTTCTCTGCCGCATTCGTCTGTCTAATGCGTATACATATGGATTTGAAACGTTGTTATGCAGGTTGGGTACATAAGCGAATTCCCGACCTTCTGGAAAACAATCTGATTCTAATGAGTCGGATATGCCAAGTGCGTTACGACTTCAAAGTCATCTGTGAAGGAGGTGGCCTGGATAAGTTGGTTTGCTTTAGTTCCGAAGTCACTAATGAACCTAAGGAGGCTTTCAACGTAAGATGTGACAACGGAGCTGACGCAGAAGAGGAACTAAAAAGGATGACGTGGGAAGCAATTCACAGGTTTTCGCCAAAGCTAGCTAAGCTGCCCGAGTCAACGTTAGAAGATTTGAAGACTCAGAGGTCGGAGATTGCGTTAGGAAATCCTGTCAAATCGAGACGAATTGATGTCTGTGGGTGAAATACAGCTCCATCAAGTTCAGCCAATCTAAGTTTTTTTCCTTAGCATTATGTAGACAGTTGATAAGAAATTGTATTTCAAATTGTGCGAATTAGTATCGCTCGAGCCAGTCGCTGAAGCCTGACAGTCACACCAAGCTATGGCGAGTTATGGCAAATGCAGCCAAGCAAGAAACAATCTAAGACGGCCAGTACATTGGTCTGGTGTGTCATATGTTGGTTTTTGTAACAATTAGATTTAGATTATCTGATCAGCACTGATTTGGATCCTGTTGCCAGCTATTTGAATTTGACGGAGTGCAAATTATCTATATCTAAGCCTGATCCTCAATTCGGACGGTGAGTCACGGTGCTGCCAGCAGTAGCGCCATGTCTTTTCAGATTAAACGGCCTCCTTATTCTAGTGTCCCTTCGCAAATTGTAGTCGGAAAATAGTAAATACCGTTTTCGAGGTCGGAGCAACGAGAGTCTTTGAGGTCGTACAGGAGCGCAGCTATCTTTTTGAGAAACATGTGCTGGACAATCGGCTAGCCTGTATCTGTGGTAACATGCAGGTTGATTTCTATCAATTTCATACAATTTTGATTCGTCAATCGACTGAAATCATGATCATCTAAGCTTGGTGCAGCAAGCTTAGTATATCCATAATCCAAAACTAGATTTCCTTAAAGTTCAAACTTCCAAGTACATATGGGTCTGAAATAAAGCCAAATTGAATCTCACTGATTTAGAATCGTACAAGTCTGCAGGGCCAGGCGGTTCAAGAAATTGGATCAAAACTCACTAGTCTGACTGTCGTTCGAAATCACGGCACAATGGCTCTCAACGCCCTCACGAACCTCCTCGCGGACAAGATCGCCACTTTTTACCACGACAACTTCGTCGTCCCTCGTGCTCACTCCGCCCCGCAGGATTCCGAAGAATCAAAACTGCACGAACTCGCGCGACTAGCAAGAAACGCGTTTCACCCCCGCTACCAGCATGTAAACCGGGACGGAGAGAGGGTGTTTCGAGAACATGAGGAGATACTCAGGGGGGGGAAAGAGAAATTGGTGAATGGGGGGAGTCTATTGTCAGACAGTGAAAGTCACGCAGGAAGCGGAGGATTGGACTCGGAAAAGGGATTGCATGCGACGGCGTTTGAGAGCAGTGTCAGCAGCAGCAGCAGCCCGGGTACAACCGGCAACAAAATCAATGAGTCCGACGATGGCGACGGTACGAACGGCAGCCTACTCTCGAATTGGGGAAACCTGGGCAGCTACGCCGACACGAGATACAAAGATGCCTGGGGAATGGTGGACAAAAGGGTATAGCATCGTCCGTCACTCCCCAGGCATCTTTGTGTCGCGCATCGAGATTTGACAGTGAATGTAGATTCATTGTAACCATATAATGAAAACCTGGACCATAATTCTGATAGAATTTCAAATTTCCCCAGCCCCCCTACCTCGACGTGCCCGTCCAGTCAATCTGCAGTGTACACTCGCGGCCATCTCACTGCAAATCCCTCCCTTCGAAGCCCACTCACATACCTCATTGTCGGAAACACGCTAATGGTGGCCCAGAATCACTCGGTGACAAGCTATACCCGAATTTCGAGTCCCCGGAATGCGCTACCTCATCCCGTTCTACGAAGTATAATTATTACCTTTTCATGTATAAGCCGACCCAACCGTTTCTGCCGTTCGGGAACGACGACGTGCACCACACTTCTGTGGTAAGGTGCTAGAAGCGAGCTAAAACCCAAGAAGACTTGCGGGAACGAGGGAATCCAGGCAATGAGGACTGGAGTTAGGATGGTAAAAGCTATCCGGACAAGGCGGCCGCTATATGTGAGGAATTTGCGCATGCTGGGACGGGCGAAGCTGCGGGGAAGCATCACATAAACATGGAAACATTGGGAGGAAATTCGAATTCGAATAACCCGCTTGCAGACGCCTTGGGTGACTACGAAACAGGACGTGTCGTGAAGATGAACGATCTTGGACGGTTCAACCCGGCCTGGAAACTCGAAAAAATCTACTACCTCGGCGGAGGAAGACATCCACATGACGAGGTTTTTCACCCGGATTCTTATGCAGAAGGCGTCGAGGACGGTAACACAAGCTGGTTTTCTCCCGTCTACCATAAAGCCAGTGTGAATTGTAATGCGTTTTCCCAGTTTTTCACAGAAGCGTACTTGGAAACTCCGAATGAAACGCTCCGTCCGGTCGCACCTAAAGTCCGCGCTATCCTCCAGCACGGCTATGACCAACGATTCGAAAAGGAAGGGACGCTGTTCAAGGGAACACTGACTCGGCATCTCTACGGGAAATTTCTGGAACGGAAATTGGGGGGAATGTTTCGGAGCGGCCGAGTTGCGGAAACTAAAATAATGAGCGACTCAGGACTTGGTGGAGACGGGGTGAATGACTTAGCTGTAGATCCACAGAAGAAGACCGATTATGATCATAACAAGATTGTCAATAGCAGTACCAGCGCTACTACTGCCAGTGTCAGTGATGCTGCAACTGCTGCAGCACCAGTGCCAGTATCAGTACCAGCTGCTAAGCCTCCTGCAGCTCCAACCGTAACAGAGTCGCCGCCTATACAAATTAAAATCCCGCCTAAGGGAATCAAAAAGGTCGAATCTGGCTTCGGAGAAGACGATGCAGACGACGGTGACGCAGATCCAAATAATGGTGACGATGCTAAAAAAAGCAAGTCTGGGACGTCTGGCAACAAGGCCGAGGACGGTAACAGCACCGATGGCGACGATAAGGATTCAGACGCCTTCAGCAAAAGTCAAGACCAAACCAAGAGTCTGAACAATATCAAAAAGAATTTCAAGGAGACGCAGCAGTAGCCGGACGAGATTAAGCCCGAATCAAAGAACGACGATGATGGTATGACGGCGGACACAAAAAAACTAGACGATAATCTGCTAAAACCACCTAGCGAAAAGGTAACGCATCCTGCCGAAGTCGAGCAAGAGGATACGCCTGGGAATAGGTTGAAAGCCACTGAGCAGCGCGCAGACACTGATAGTGTAGCGGGTGCTTATGCGGATGAAGATTCTGAGAAACCAAGGGAGAAAGCAGCTTAAGGCGCTGGGAAGGTTGACGAGTCTGAGTCTAAGTCTAAGTCTCATCACCATAAACAGCATCACCACAAGCATTCTAAGTACCACCGGAAAATCGATGTCGAATCCCTAAAAGACCCTATCCTGAAGGCGTCTGAAGAGGCCGAAGAGCCGGTTAGCGATCCGCGAGATAGCGACAGCTCTTCTGGTGTGGCTAAGGAAGACCCCGCTACAACTAAACTCGAAAATGACATTAAAGAGCTGACCGCGGGAAATACGATCGGAAAAGAAGTGTCAACTACGGCCAAAACCACGCCTGAACTGAAGATCGGGGGTGCTTTGGGGGGAGACTGAAGATTTTCTAGTCGGTTAAGTAGTGAGGCGAATCTGATTAGTAGTGAGCAAATTGTAGTTACAGTAACAGTAAGAGAAAATTGATTTTCCTATTGAATAGAGAAATCAGTCACGCGAAGTGAACATTTGTATCAGTAGTAAAGGAGATACGTAGATAGCATAGATCACACTCCTATTGAGTAAAGTTATTTGTATGATTACTTGTTAAAACCACCGCAATGGTGGACTTTTTGTACGAATACTAAAACTTCTGAGAAATTTTTGTGGATCAAAGCAATAGCCTAATTAGAAATAGTGCCGATATCAAGTTGATTTCTATATTTTGTTCGGTTGTTTCTGTGAATTCTGTGTGTTACGCATTCAGTGACTACACTTCTTCACCTCGTTTCTTCACTAGGTTCATCAAGATTCTATTCGTAAGATAACATCATCGTAAAACGACTAGGTTTTCGTGAATTCAGACTTCGCGCTAATGCATCAGGCCGATTCCGAAAGGTCGCGAGTCGATTCGGTTTACGTGAATTCAGACTTCGCGCGAATGTATCAAGCCGGTTCCGGATGACATTGATAGTATATCGATTAGGTCCGATTTCTCGTGAATTCAGACTTCACTTTATTGTAAGTTCACAAAACCTTTACTACTTCACCTGGACCGATTTTAGCCTGGCACAGGGATTTTGAGCCAATGAAGTGGCTACTCGCCAGTTATTCCGGAATCATCAAGTAGCATTACTCTATTTAGTCAGTGTTACTGTTTTGTAGGCTCTACTGTTCGCAATCACTTGTGTTAGTCACTGTAGTAGAAAAATTTAAATCGCTACGGTTAATACCTCATCCTTCCCTATCCCACCATGGCTCACCTCCGTCATCCCCATTCGGACTACCCTCAACAAGTAGCTGTTGTAACAGGGTGTGCCCGTGCTCCCGGTATCGGTCGTGCTTGCGTCCGAAATCTGCTCTCAACGGGCCAGTATCGCGTGATCGGGATAGATATTTGTGAAATAGAATCTTTAGGTTTTGCGGACGGTACATGCGGCGCCGGGCATACCACAGCCAACAACGGGAGTACCAGTGAGAACAACTCGGCTACGTCGGATTCGAACGACCCGCTGAATTCTAACACCGCGATTGAGGTCGGGGAGTTGGAACTGGATACCTGTCTGTTTTTTTTCGGGCAGGCCTCGGTTGCGGACCCGCACGCCATTTCAAGAGTTCTCGACCGTGGTATGACGCGATTTTTCGGCTCCGCCCACACTGCGGCGGATGGGCAGGGCGTGATTTCTCAAGAAGAGCAGCGACAACGGCGGGAAATCATGTTTCCCGGAGGAGGGATGCCGGTACGGCCCGGATCCAGCAGTACGGGGACGAATTCGGGGCCGAATTCCGGGCACGGGAGCAGGAACGGTAGCCGCAGCCCTAGTCCATATCCACCCGGTGCGGGGGGACCGTATAATTCTGGAGGTCAGCATGGGAATGCTCTGGGGTTACCTGGGCATATCTCGGACGTGAACCAGACTACAGTGACGGTGGACGGTCGAGGAAGCCCTGGGTTACCGGTTGTTTCTGTTCAGTCCACTAATCAGGCGGTGATTGACCACCATCTGAGTCTTTCTAACGGTAAGGTAAAATCGGGCCCGAAATTAGGGGCGATTACGGTTTTGGTGAATTGCGCGGGCAATGCACAGCCGTATATGATGAGCGGTGAAATCGTTACGAACGAAAAGCAGATTAAGAATAGCGACCTTCCTTCCGTTGAATCCCGGTTAAGAGAATTCGATTCCTATCTCGACGGCCATCTTCGCGGGGCCTTCGTGATGACCGAGTCCTGCAGGGGCTACTTCCCGCTCGGAGACTACACGAGCCACGGGCTGAGCGACGTTTCGAAGTTTAACTGATTATGTTATTTCACCGTTTTTTTGATATTGAATGCGACGTTAGCATTTGCGAATTACTACACAGTTTCACATTCCTCCCCCCACAGGCCTAATGTACCTTCACTATGTACCTTCATTATGATTCTCTTTCACTGCTCTCCCCCTTCCGCAGGTGTCGTTTAGACACGCAGCCACAGCCTGTACACGGCACCCTCACACAACGACGAAGAGTTCAGACGACGTGACATCGAGGACCAGTGGCAGGTAGTAACTAAAACTCTAGTACTACTAAGTCCAGATTTTTACATCGAACTATATTCAACTTAACAGTCCAGTTCCTGCAGTCCCAGCACTTGCAGGAATAGGTGGAGAGTCTACTTCACCTTGGTCACCTTGGTGCACGGTGACAAGCGCACCATCTGCCCGTCGTTTCACAGCCGGGTATTCTGTTAACTATGGGGTATTAATATTATCGTCTTTCCATGTTCCCCACATCTTGACACCGCTATTCGTGTTGTGAACTTCGCCCCAGCCGTCCCTGTCATGATTTTTCCAGTTGAAAGTTAAGACATGACCATCTGGACGCGTTTCTTGTACATGACCGTTCATTTTCCCACTGGCCCATTTTCCCTCGTATACCCGACCGTATACAGAATCTGTCAATGATCCTAGACCTTCTGGGTAACCATTCGGCCCTAGCCTGCCGGTGTAAAGGCATTTGTTGTATTCTAGAGAATAGTTCTCGACGAATTGGCCCAGAGGGGTCGGATCAATTCTAGATGTGACATCTTCAACTTTTCTATGGAGAACGCTCCAGTCCTTCGTCTCAGGAGGCGGATCTTGTCGATTTTGCTCTGCGTCAATTATGAAGTGAAGCGTTGGTTCTAACATGTACGCAGCCACGAAATTAGATTCGCTTACATCCAGCAGGGGTGATTTGGTACCCCAAGAGTTCCGAGCCTTCAGAACAAACTCAGTTTTGCGTGGAGCCCGCCCAAATACCGCAACAGCATGACGTTCATGACCGGCATTATCCGTCTTGATCACCGCTACACAGCTTGATACTCCACTAACCTCGCCCATTATTTGATACAGTTTTTCAAATGTAACTTCGTTCGCCTGTACTGTAACGCAGTATTTCTCGCCCTTGTTTTTGCATCTGAATTTTGCATGCTGCGGTGTGCCCCTCTTGTTTTTTGCATTTATCTGGCTTATGACGTCTTCGACCATAGCACCATTGAATCCATCATTCGGCATCATGATCTGGTCCTCCAAGTGAGTGATTACGGCCTCCCGATCCAGTCCGATGTTGTACCGAAGTGAAAGAGTCTCGTCCAAAACGGTGGCGACCGCGTGAAAGGCGCAGGTCGAAAACCGGCCCTGGTCCAGACCAGCGCCTGGAGCAATATTCGGGATAGAGTTAGGCATAGGTTGGTGAGAGGAAAACTGAACCTAAGCACAGAAATACACTGAGTCTATGCTATCGTTCGAGCCAAACGAAAAATTTGAATCGGAGTATTCTCTGTAATAACTTGTAAGTTACGGACTAAGACTTCAGAGTTTGACTCAGTAATTCGACTGTACTACACAAACAAGACTGTCAATAGCTCCAAATAAGCAAAATAAGCCTAGAGTTGGAGAACCTTCACTGTTCAGTGAATAGGAATTTATTCAGGTTCTGATACCGCCGTCAAGTGTAAAATGCAGGTTGGGCGCGGCATCGGGAGTAGGGTGATTCCACCAAACGCTCTCTCAAACACCACGAAATTACCAAGTATCACCACACGATGCACGATAGATTCCATTATGAGTAGAATCGATACCTTCGAATAAAACTGAGTGACAGTCCGAGACGAGGTATGTGAGATTCGGCAGAACACTTTCACAACACAATTCGACCATGCCACCGTGGAACTTGTACCTCGATATTACTAGGAGCGATTTCTCTGAGAGAAGTATGGGCAGCCTAGTAGAACATTGGAACATGTCATACGTTCCAAGTCTTTTCCATGAATTAGTGAACGCTCGGTAGCAGAATGTAGCCTGCTCCTCTAACATCAGTTACAAGCAATGTCATAATAGCTTGACTCATAACAACTAGCAGAATTGGTACAGTGAATATTGTCAACAAATGTCAGCTAAATTCAGATCCCGTATTAATTGAGGGTGAAAGCTAAAACTTTAACTTCGTTTTTAAAATTTTCTACAGCGTGATTTCTACATACAATGTCAAGCATATCAAGTTTAATGGCAATGCGGCTGCAACTCTAGTGGTACTACAATAGTTACGTAGTTTTCTTCCTATCTATCACTAACTCCAGTGTTTCAACCCTATATGAAAATCCAATTCCATTAGGTTGTAATCTACTAATATTCAGACTACAATATCTTTCTACAATGATGACTAACACTGTATTATGTAAGAAGTGTTTCTGAGAATCTGATTCGAAC
>JACKZZ010008815.1_pt1 | contig 11847 bp, 4 predicted proteins | sample 8027871 | NCBI WGS metagenome assembly JACKZZ01 (sample SAMN15724774, study PRJNA655200) | protist metagenome | isolation source: fluorescence activated cell sorting (FACS) single amplified genomes of... | place: USA: West Boothbay Harbor, Gulf of Maine | collected 2000-07-19
GTTTTTTAAATGAAATAAATAGTGGTACTATTAATACTGTATCTTATAGTTCAAGCAAAGCTCAATTAACTAGTCGAATTGATAATATTATAAAAAACTTTGATGGGTACGAATCGTTTCTATATTTTAATAGTGGGTCTCAATTTTCATACCCTAAACAAAATACAGAACCTCCTTTTGTATTGTATTCAACAGGAAGTACTGAAGTTTTAGAATGGATAGGTAATGCAACAGTAGGAGCTCCCTATTATGGAGGACAAGCACTATCAGCTTCTAATTATGATCAAGATAATAAAAATTGGTTATATTGGTCTATCCCAGAATATTTAAGAGATGATCCAGCAAATGAAGGATATGAATTATTTGTTGATATGGTTGCCCAATATTATGATAATGTTTGGGTTTATACAAAAGATATTTCAAATAAATTTGATGCAGACAATCGTTTAGAATATGGTATTGCTAAAGATTTAGTAGCAGATGCCATTAGAGATTTTGGTGTAAAATTATATGCTAGTAACTTTAATACGAATGATTTATTTACAGCCTTTTTAGGATTAACCCCTTCAGGTAGCACATTTCCATTCCCTGAAATAACAGGTTCAGTTGTAGATGGAAATGGTGATTTAGCTATACCTTCTGGGTATGAGTATGTAGATACTCAAATATCTTCTTCAAATGATATAGTGCCATTAAATAATGTTCAAAAACAATTATATAAACGAATTTACCATAATATACCATATTTACTTAAAACTAAAGGTACAGTAGCTGGTATAAGAGCATTAATTACATCTTACGGAATACCAGATACAATATTAAGAATAAGTGAATTTGGAGGTAAAGATAGAAATGAATCTCAAGATTGGGATCTAAAACAAAACGTATTCAATTATGCCTTTGATACAGGAGAAAATGCAATTGGTTATGTAACATCATCTTTTAACCCTAGTAATGATTTTAATCCTAGTATTGGAGCAACTTCCCCAGGTACTGTTCAATTTAGATTTAAATCTGCCCCTATACCCACAGGTTCAAATAACCAACCATCCCCAGATATTAGAGATAATCAACTTTTATGGTTAAGTGATAGATCTTCAGATGCCTCTTTTAACACATTAGGGACGGCTGTTGTTTTAGAATATACTGGATCAGGATTTACAACAGATTCATATTCTGGATCTATAGCTAGTCCTTATGATACTTGGGGTACTTTAAAATTCTATCCAGATTTAGATTATAATTCTGATGTAACCTGTAGTGTATTTGCTCCTTTCTTTAATGGAGACTGGTGGTCAGTACAACTTACTTATACTGGGGGTGGAGTAGGTGGGGCTAGTTCAACAGTTTCAGCATCTTTATTTGCTGCCAATGAAATTGATGGTAAAGTTGGATTTAGTGGATCAGAATTAAAACTTGCTTTAGATGGTAGATCATATTTAAGATCAAATTTTGCAGCTTTAAATTATCCATCAAATAGAACCATTAATAGTACAGTATACCAACCTTTTTCTGGGTCATTCCAAGAATATAGAATGTTTGCTCCAAATGTTGTTATTAGCGAAAGTAAATTCTTTGATTATACCTTAAACCCATATTCAAACGAGGGCAACACAGTTAATAGTACTCCAGATGAATTGATGTTTAGAGCTGCTTTAGGAACACAATTAGACACAGGTAGTAGAACATCTATTCATCCTAAAGTAACAGGATCAGCAGTACAGATCACACAATCCTTTGAGGGTAATACAAGTGCATTTTTTACAAGTAGTGCCAAATGGGTTACAAATATAGAAGATATATTCCAAGATCAAGTACCAGCAGGTATAAAAAATAGAATTACAAATAAAATACAAGCTGAAAATTTAATTTTAGCTGAAGCACCTTATGGTTTTCAAACACCAACTTCATCTGAAGCTACAATTTCTAGTACAAATAGTGATGTTATATCTCCAATGGAGTCTATCCAACAACATTCCTTTGTAAGTCAAAGTTATACCCCAAATGTAAATTATTTAGAAGTAGCATTTTCACCATCAAACCAAATTAATGATGATATTAATGCACAATTAGGATATTTTAACTTAGGAGATTATATAGGAGATCCAAGATTTATATCTTCATCATTAGATTCATACCCAGATCTGGATAGATTAAGAGATGCATACTTTGAAAAATATATTCGAGGGTATGATATAGTTGATTTTATTAGGTTAATTAAATTTTTTGATAATTCATTATTTAAAATGATTAAAGATTTTACTCCAGCTAGAACAAGTTTAGCTTCTGGTGTAGTAGTAAAACAACATATTTTAGAAAGAAATAGACAAAGACCTGCACAAGTAACATCATCATTACATGATTATGAAGGTTTAGTAGTTAATTTACCTAAAAATTATAGCTCGGGATCATCAGATTTTCCTCAATATTCTACTCAAGGTTCTGCTTTATATAAATTTAGTGGAGGTACTGGTGGGTCATTTGAAAGATTTAATGGATTACATACTTCCCCTTCAGCATCTGTATTTGGGTTATCTAATAGATTCTTTTTAACTCAAAGTTGGAGTCAATCTTTTTCATCATCTGTAATTAATAGTGTTAATTTTAACCAAAGCAGTTCTCAATATATAAGTGCAAGTGGGGGTGAAGGAAAATATCCTGGCCCATCTGTACTTATTAAAAGTAACCAATCAGAATTTTATGATGGTATTTTTAGTGGCTCTTATATACCTGTTGAAGATGGTATTTTAAATCCTGATTGTGGTCCCTACCTTAATGTAGCAGATACAAATATTAGATATAATCCTATATTTTACGGGTTTGATAATATATTACAAGGAGCAACAGATATTGAAGATTTTACTTCTAATACTAATTCCCCATTACCTGGAGATGCTTGGATAGCTTCTCAAATATTCACGGATTTAGAAGGCTTAAATGAAAGTCGAGTTATATCTATAAAACTTTCTAATGCGGATTTAAATGGGAATTTAGTTGGGGATTATATTTTTGCAGGTACAAAAATTGAAATAATATTCCCAGATGCTAATTTACCAAATGGTAGAGTAGCTGCAGAATATTTTGTACTAGGAGTTACTAATAATGCTGAAAATACAACCTTAACTATTAACCCATTTGGTGGAGATGCTAACATAACAGGATCTATTAATGGAGGATCAGAAGATTGGACTGTTGTAGAAGCTAGAGGTAATTATAAAATTGATTCAACACTTGATGTTAATTCACAAAATTCATTTAAGAATAATCAATTAAATAATCAAAACCAAACAATTTTCTTTTGGGGAGATGAAAATGGTAATCCAATCCCAAATAACCCTATAACTGATGTATTAAACCAATTTAACACAGGTTCACCTAGTATTACTACTAATGCTATTTTAGATGGCACAGGAAATTATTTTAATCATGGGTCATTTAATATAGACAGAACCCCAAATATACCCTTATTTTTCTCTCTTTCGTTTGCATACAGTGCCTCAGGATTAGAAGATCCAGGTCTATATTTTACACAAAGTGGAGTATATCATAGTGCGAGTAATAATACGGGCCATGTTGAACCTCAAGGTTTTCTTTTACAACCTTTATATGTTGGTCTTACTGCTACAGCATCATATGAACCCGCTCCTTATATAACTGAAGGATTATCTCCTACATATTATACAAATTATAATAGTTTAATTCCCGGAGGTTCAGCATCATGGTGGGATAGCTCTACTGCTCCAAAACCAGATACAACAAATTTAGCGGGTCATCCCCAGATGATATTTGCAGGAACTTCCTCATTAGATTGGTATTTTCCTAATATAAATTTCCAATATAGAGCACAAGCACCAGTAATATCAATAGCTACAGATTCATCATTTAATAGTTTGGGAAGTAATGATGGATGGGTGTTTAATACTTTTAGCCCAACTAATTCGACTTTTGTTAATACATCTCGTAAAGATACAGATGGTACTTTTGGAGTTAAATGGAATTGGTTACGTAGTTTAACTGTTAATACATGGAATGTTTATTATCAAATATTATCACCTCAATTTATGGTAGTTACAAGCATGCAAGCTGTTTATTTGTATGATCTTGTAGCTCCAACAGGAACAAATATTTCTGCAAGTGCTTATGCAACTGCTACCTGTGATGGGCCCGGGGGTAATGGTGTTAGTCCAAACTTAGCTGGTTTAAGTACTAAGTTAACTAATTTATCAACTTTTTCCAACACAGTAAATGACACTTCAGGAGGTTCATTTACTCAAGGATATGAAGGTAATATGGCTATTACAACAACTAATTATGCAAATTCAACAGCAGGTAGATATATAACAGAAGATGGAAATACCGGCGTATGGAGATTTACAGGTAGTATGAATAATAATTTTGCAGCAGCACAAACTACAACAGGTGACTACACATTTGCAACTCAGCCTTGGGATTCAATTAATTGTTATAAACCTACAGTAAAAGGAGAAAATCCTCCTAACAATGAGGTTGACTATCAAATAAAAAATATGAGGGTAGCTTTAAGATGGGTAGTAACAAATTCAAATAACTCATCACAAAGTCTTATTTTTTGTACTGATTCTATCCCTGGATTGGGTTCTAAATTTCCAATTAGCCCTTTAGTAAATAATAACCCCCTTATAACTGGATTCCAGGGTACAGGAAACATTTTATTCCCTAATATTACAACAAATACTGTAAATTTAGGTTTATCTCAATTTGGAAATGGGGTAGTATCTGTAGATGCACAATTAATAAGAAAAAGTGGTAGTTATGATCCTAACTCTTCCTTAGCTCAACCTGAAACAATAGTAACCCAATCTGCAAGAATAAATATAAATTTTCCTGCGGGTCAAGGAAATACTTGGTTAGATGTAAGTGGTACTTTTAATGATAGTCCATTTTTAAATATTAAACATGATATTGACCAAGATACTGTTGGAGACAAAGGCTCTACACGTAATGATGAAGGAGATATTTATTATATAAAATATAAATTTTCAAAATATATTCCCCAAAATACACCTCTACGAGGAATACCACCCGAAATAAGATTTATTGGTGCACCTAACCCTCTTAATACAGATGAAAAATTAATTATATCTCAATCTGTATTAAATACAGTAACCCCATTAGAACTAACAGGATCTGTAGGTATATTCCAGGGTAAAGCTAATAATAATTTTGCTTTAGGTTCCCCAGTTTTTCAAGAAGTATTTTTAGAAACAGATGATACTGAATCGATTGGTAGAGTTTCAATAACTGGTTCAGTAGACTTATTTTTCCAAAATTATAATTTAGACGATGCTTTTAGAGTTAATCTTAATGTTAATAAAAACCCACAATTTGGTTTAGACATTACAGAATATTCCATGAGTATATATAATAGTAGTTCTTTATGGTCTCCTTTTAATGATATCTCAAGAATGTCTAATAATAATTTAAATCTAGAACCAGGAAATTATAGAGAACCTAAAGCTACTGATTTTATTGTAGAAACTTTTTATGGAAATGGAGTATTACCTTTCCAATTTGCTGTAGATTGTCAACCATTATTAAACAACTATAATGCTCAAAGACCAAATCCTTATTTAGAAGATGTAGATTATAATTATCAATCAACTACATTATTCTATTCTAGTTCTTTAGCCCCTGTAAATATTAAACAAATTATTAGTGGTAGTGCAACCAGAGCAACAGTCCCTGTTTCAAACTATACTCAATTTTCTTCTATATTAAATAAATATAATGGTTCAAAATCAACAAGTAGAGAATTAAATGTTTGGAACGTTGGAGATACAGGAACGTTTGGTAAATTACCAACTATAGAATTAAAAGATGCTTATTTTGGGTATTTTAATGATTTAAGTGATCCTTACCCTAATATTAATGGTTTAACACAAATTAATTTAAATTATTTAATAGATGAACAAGGTAATGCTTTACCACCTTCATTAGATGAATTAAGTATAGATACATTTGAAGCAGTTTTTCCAAATAGTACTCTTGGAAAAATAGCAGCTAAAAGTGGAGATAATAAATTTAAAACTTTAGGAATCCCTTCAGCTATAGAAAGAACAATGCAGTATGTTACTCCAATTCTATACACACAAAATTCATCAAATAATTATTCCAACCTTATTCCTCTATCAGGTTCAGGTTATATATCTCAATATGATAATGGTGATGAAAATGATGTATTATTTGCTCGATTTACAGCAAGAGGTACTGCTAGTATTGATACTTCATCCCCACAACAATATGTTGATTATTATTTAGATCCAACTAATGATATAACTTATAGTAATCAAAATGATTTTGCACCTTATTATCAAGACAGTTCAAGAGGCCCCGCTGCATATTATACAGCATCTGGAACAGTATCTCCACCCATAATTGCTAATCAAGATTTACCATCTTCACAGATTGTATCTCTTCAATCTTCATTTGTAACATCATTTGTTAGTGAAACACGTGGCGTTAGAGATGAACTTGCATTTGAATTACATATGTACAGTAGTGGATCTTTTGAAGGTTCTGAATGGCAAGGAGAAAAGGAAAAACCATTTAATCTAGAAGATATAGAATGTAAAGTTTACACAGAGGATGGTAGAGTAACAAATCTTGGTAGTGTATTAGAATATGGGTGGTTTGATATGACTAATATAATAAAATATGTAACTGTAAGAAAAAGAGGATCATTCGCAGATTTCTTTAAAAAATGGAGATTTAAAAGATGGATATATTCTAAGGTACCAGTTCCTACAGGTGGAATTAAATGTACGGTTGATTGGGAAATGTATCATACCTTATACGATTTAGGATTATATAGAAGTAGCTTATATGAAATTAAAGCATTAGAATGGATTATTACTGCTAATAGTGGAAAATATACAATTAAAGGTGATGATACAATTAACTGGAGAATTAAAGGTAGCTTTAGAAATGCTAAAAGTGGTTATAGACAAGGTTTCTTCTTCCCACTTGATTATGAAGGATCTTATACTGCTGTTAGTTTACAAGGCCAAGGGGCTAATGATTATTTAATGAGCGAAGCTAATACAGCAGAAGCCCCATTCTGGGTATTTGGGGATTCTAGTAATGATTCATCATTTAATGGTTCTGACCAAAGTGTACTTGTAATGATGTCTCCCAATATAAATGAAGCTTATGGCACAGATTTTCGCCAAGGCGATTTAGAATACTTCCCAGGACAATCTGATTATTTCCCAGGGGGGGTAGAACCAGCAAATACTGGTTTTGATTCTATAGAAAACACACTTCAATTAGTAGAAGGAGATGAAATTAGATTTAGTAATAATGAGAATTTTACTTATACTGTTATAAATGTTTTTGCACCTCAAGAAAATGTCGTAGGTGGTAAAGCAAGATTAAAAATTAAATTAAGTGGTCCCGTAGATAGCTCTATAAATAAAGATTTCTTTTTAGTAAGAAGGTCAATTATTAACCCTAATTCATTATTTTTGGATCTTCCATTCCCTTATGAATCTTTAGCAAGTTCTAGTATTTCTCAAACTATACAACCAACATCATCACTTGCTTTAACCGGGGACTTTTTTACACCTGATGCTGGTGAAGATGGTTTTTACACTGCTTCATTAAGTAGTTTGGAAGTAGCAAGTACACCTGGTATATTATATCCGGATTTTCCAACAGACTATTTAATCCAAAGTGCATCTATGATAGTAAATGATTTAATTTCTAAAGGAGTAATAGAATCCTAATAGAATACATATTTATAACATATAACAATATTTATATAAAAACACAACATGGGATATTTAAATAACGCAGTAATTACAGTTGATGCCATATTAACTACAAAAGGAAGAGAAGCATTATCTCGTAATGATGGTTCATTCCAAATAACACAATTTGCACTCGCAGATGATGAAATTGATTATACATTATATAATCCAAACCATCCATCAGGGTCTGCTTACTATGGTGAGGCAATAGATAATATGCCTTTATTAGAAGCATTTCCAAGTGAACTTCAAATTATGAAATATAAATTAACTACATTACCAAGAGGTACAGCAAAATTACCTGTATTAGACTTAGGTTATGCAGCTATTACAATGAAACAAGGTGCTCAGTTAGCCATAACACCACAAACTTTAAATTATTTAGGTAATGAGCAAACATTTGAAACAAGTGGATACAGTGCAACTATTGGTGACGTAAGACTATTAAGTACATTTACTGGTCAAGGGATACAATCTGAAGCCTCTATTGCAGCTAATCAAAATGCTACCCAAACTATTGGTACTAGTGTTTCTAAAACTGTAATAGGTACTCAAATTAATTTGACATCAACAACAGTTAATACATTATTTGGTGCGAATTCTCAATTAAGAACAACATTAACAGTAACAGGATTAGATAGTGGTGCTAGATTAACAATCCCAGTAACAATAACAAAACAATCCTTAACATAATAAAAACATGGCTTTCAAAAGACTAGATCCAGAAGATTTTGTAGTAAGTTCCGATTCGGTAACTTCAACAGTATGGAGTAATAACTCTCCTACATTAAATACTTTTTTTACTTCTTCTACCCAAAAAGAAGGATCTTCAGGTCCTTATTATTTAAGTGTATATCAAGCAGACCCCATAACACCAGAAGCAGCAGTGCAATTTCAAATAGCTTATGGTAATAAAACAGGTGGTGGGGGTGTAAATTTTGATCCTAATGTACCTTATGTTTCTCCAACTACAACTATTTATGGTCAATATAGAACATTAATTTTAGAAGATGAAAATTCAAATTTTGTCTGGGGAGACACAATTACGGGTAGTGCTGATAATGATTTTTATGCTATTAGTATAGAAAGAGCAAGATATAAACAATCTTTAATGCCCGGAACTTTAAATTTAGTTCTTTCTTCTAGTAATGGTGCATATGATGCTATTCATTTAACAGATAATTCAGGAATGGTAACAACCCCTGATTATTATGGTACACAAAGAGTATACCAATTAATTAGTGGATCAAACGGTGTAGCAAATACTTCATTGAATCCTAAAGGGTTTACTCCGGATAGTGGTTCATATGGATGGTTTTGTCCTGATATTTCTACTATTCTATTAAATGCACAAGCTTTAAGAGGAAATGACCCATCAGATGGGGGTATTAATTTACTTACAGATACTGCTGATGATACTAATGCCCAAAACCCAATACAATTATTTCAACGAATATCTGGATCTCATGCTTTTAATAGTGATATAGAGACAGTTGATTTAATTTGTCAAGAAACTATTTCTTCGGATTATGTTTTCATTAGAGCTAGAAATAATGAATTCAATTACACAGAAAATCCTTCATTTATATCGGGGTCAACTGGTGAAGTAATTTATCCTTATTTTATAAATAACCCCCAAACTTTTCCAACAACTGTAGGTTTATACAATGATGGGAACGATTTATTAGCTGTAGCTAAATTATCAAGACCAATACAAAAAGATTTTACAAAAGAAGCTCTTGTTAGAGTGAAACTAGATTTCTAAAATGAATGAGTGCTTACAAACAATTCAACACACAAGATTTAATAGTATCTCCATTTGAGGTAAATAAAGGATTTCATTTCATTGGAGGTGATGTTTTAGTAGAATCTAATGTTGGTGTAAATAGATATATTGGTTTAAATGGTAATTATCTTGACTCTGGTAGTATTCTTACTGGTACTAACCTACCAGTAGAAGAACAACTTTCTTCAGTATTAGTTTACGATTCTATAAAACAACTTTATTATACAAATTATATATCAGGAAGCAGTGGGTTTACTCAAAATGCTATTACTTCTAGTATTTTATTAGGAGCTAGTGAGGAAGGAAATGTTAATATAGGAGGAGTACAACAATCTAATTTTTATAATTATGAACAAACTACTCTTTGGCCTAATAAAAATTTACCAACATCATCTTTAGGTGTTATCTCAATACCATCGAAATTATTTGGAGACTATATTCAACCTAATTCTTTTTATATTGAATCCCCTGATAGTGGGTCAATAAAAGATGATGGTGAAGGGAGACTTTTATGGAGAGGTTATCCTGCAGATTCAGATTTAACTTATGAATATATAGATGGTAATATAATTTATCAACATGGTATTATAGTTATAGGAAACTCTTCTATTTCTTCAATAGAATATAATGATGTTTATGGCACAGCAATATATGGGACATCATTATATGGTGGTAATTTAGTTACGGAGGTAAAAAATTTTATAGATGCTTATATTATTTCAAATAATGTAACTATGTCTTTTTCAAGTTCTTATAAATTATTTGAAACCCAATATCAATGTACAATAAATGAAAATGAATTTAATTATTCTTTAAACCCAAGTTCTATTACAGGAAGTCAAATTCCTACAAAATTTAGTGGTTTTGATCCTAATGATGCTAGAGATAATAATACAATAGATTGGGAAAATACAGCTTCTATAGGAAAACCATTTGACTTTGTAACAAGTTCATATTTTAGTCCTTATATTACAACTGTGGGTTTATATGATGAAAATTATCAACTATTAGCTGTAGGTAAACTAGCTCAACCCTTACAATCATCTCCTACAACTGATACAACAATTTTAGTAAATATAGATAGATAGTAAATATTTATAATAAATAATAAGGTAAAATGGCAAAAGAATTTGAGTATAAAAATGATATTGAACAGGGAAAAATAGTCCAATCATGGCATGTTTCTCAATCTGTTGATGCCTTTTCCGCTACTAACCAACAAGCCTATGATATATCAATATCAGGATCTTTTAAAGCAACCAGTTCAATATATATAGAACCTAGTGTTTTATTAGAACAAGAACAAAATTACATATTATCTTATGATAATACTACGGGTCAGGTTTTTAAAGCGCCTAATAGTGGTGGAGGAGGAGCTGGAACAAGTGGAACTAGTGGAACAAGTGGTATAGATGGAACATCAGGCACATCAGGCGAAAATGGTACAAGTGGTACAAGTGGTATAGATGGAACATCGGGTACATCTGGTGAATCAGGTACATCGGGTACTTCAGGTGTTATTCCAAACATTCCTAATCCAGCAGTAAGGTATATTACTTCAACATTAAATTCTGGTGAAATTGAAGTATTATCAACTGGTAATCTTTATTCTGGATTAACATGGCAAAGAATAGGAACTACAGTAACAGTAACATCAATAGGCCATGGTTTAAATGCAGGAGACTATGTTGTAATAAGAGGAGGAGCTGATAATTATTTATATGTACCAATTTCAAACGTTACAATAGATACATTTGACTATGTTTCTGCAACATCTGGAAATCTAAATGGCACAAATGGGGCATACATTCCTGCAGTAAAATCAACAAACGTTGGAACTGCATCATCAACAATTGAATCTCCTAATACAGGTAATGTTCAAGTAAACTCAATAAGAATATATACAGGAGGAACAATTGGTGGGAATGAATATTCTTTAACAATGCCTCAATCCCTAGAAAATGGAGCAGGAGCGAATTCTACTAAGGCCTCATCTAATATTCCTGTGTGTCAAGCTTATAGAATGGATACAGGACAAATGGAACCCAGTGTATATATAGTTGCAAATACAAGTAATAATTTTAATGTATTTCCTGTTGGTGGGTTAAATCAACTTAGAATTTATTCAATTAAATTTATATTTTAAAAAAATAAAATGAATGGCCTACACATCACAACCCTTTTATGGAAAATTAAGTAGTACCTACCCACAAAAAGAAAATTTCTTAGTTACAACTGGAAATTTTTCTAATGGGTCTAACCAATTTACTATTG
>JACKZZ010022747.1_pt1 | contig 11847 bp, 6 predicted proteins | sample 8027871 | NCBI WGS metagenome assembly JACKZZ01 (sample SAMN15724774, study PRJNA655200) | protist metagenome | isolation source: fluorescence activated cell sorting (FACS) single amplified genomes of... | place: USA: West Boothbay Harbor, Gulf of Maine | collected 2000-07-19
GTCGCCAAGTGAAAGACCTGCTCAAGAAGGAAAGAGACCCCGTTAGGAGGATCGAACATGACATCAGGCAGAAAGCGCTCAAGCTAACAGCCAATAGTATGTATGGCTGCTTGGGGTTCAGCTTCTCGCGATTCTATGCCAGACCTATCGCTGCGCTAGTGACAGCAAAAGGCCGCGAAGCTCTCCAGCGTACCGTCGACCTCTCCACACGTCAGCTGCAGCTGGATGTGATCTATGGAGATACGGATTCCGTCATGATCAACACCAACTCCACGGACCTGGCGGCAGTTAAGGTATTAGGCCGACAAGTGACGGCAGAAGTCAACAAGCTTTATCGCGCTCTAGAGCTGGACATCGATGGAGTGTTCAAGTCGATGCTCCTGTTGAAGAAGAAGAAGTACGCGGCACTAACGATCAATGAGCGCGACGGCAAAGTTTTCTATGAGCAGGAACTGAAGGGACTCGATTTGGTCCGTCGTGACTGGGCCACTGTCTCCAAGGACACAGGTAAATGGGTGGTGGATCAGATTCTGTCTGGCAAGCCTCGGGAGGAGATTGTCATTGCCATTCACGACCATCTGGAAGATCTGGCCACGAAGATCCGCGCCAACGCGCTGGATTTAAAGGAGTTCATTGTCACAAAGGGGCTGAACAAGAACCCCAAGGACTACCCTGATGTTAAGGGCCAGCCGCACTTGCAAGTGGCCTTGCAAATGATCAAGCAGAACCGGCCTGTTAATATTGGGGACCATATTCCTTATGTCATCTGCAAGCAGGGCCCTGACGGATCCACCCCAGCGCAGCGCGCCAAGCACCCAGATGAGGTGTTCAGAAGCAACGGCGAGCTGACAGTGGACTTTGAATGGTACTTGACCAACCAGATCCTGCCCCCCATCAGCCGCCTATGCGAACCCATCGAAGGAACTTCCACCGCTACCATCTCGGAGAAGCTCGGCTTGGACTCAACTAAGTTCCGACAAGCCAACAACGACGATGTGGATCACGAGGACTACGGCTTTGTCCCCAAATGCAAGATGCCCGACGCGGATCGCTTCGTAGACTGCGCCAAGCTGACATATAGCTGTCGCGCCTGTGGGAAAGCCGACCAAGAGTTCACTGGCTCCTTCAATCCTGCTACAGGAACATCAGGGCTTTCCTGTGGTGAATGCGGTGCAATGTACTTAGGCCGCCGCAATGCTGGCGATTGCTATTCCTACCTGGCCAACCGCGTCTCTCTTCAAGTCCGCGCATGCGTTAAGACCTACTACGACTGCTGGCTACGGTGCGATGACACAACTTGTTCTCGACGGACCATGCAACAGTCGGTCATGGGCTATGCATGTACTGAAAACTGTAAAGGTAGGATGGTGCAGGATTACGATGAGGCTCGTCTACATACGCAGCTCAAGTACTTGGAATGCTTGTTCAGCTTCGAGCGCGCTGTGAAGAATCGGTGGCGAGCAGACAAGGCCAAGGCAGATGGCGTGAGCGAGCAGGGCCTGTCAGACCCTTCAAACAAGGAGCTCAAAGAGTACAATCACGGTATTCCCAAGGAGCACCAAGACGTTCTAATGTACCTCAAGACGCACATGGAGAACAGCGTCAATGGCAGCGCATACAACTGGGTGCGGCCGTCGCTGTGGTCGACGGTGTTCGGCAAGGTGCTCACTAGCAAGTAAGGGGTAGGAGAAGAGGAGAGGAGAAGAGGAGAGGAGGAGAGGAGGGTGGTATTAGTAGGAGAATAGAGTATTTTTCATGGTTAATGTCACCTAATCAACAATCATTGTATTTCACATTTTATTGCGGAAGCACAGCAGCTCTAGTTCAAGTTTTATCCGTCGGGTGCGAGAGAGAGGTATAGAGCGAGGGAGAGAGAGAAGAAGGGGGAAGGGAAGAGGAAGAGGTGATTCATAAGAGCGCTCGCTTAGACCCCCGATACATCCAAAATAGTTGAAGCATTTCCTATTTCCATTGCTGCTGACGCCACATACGTTGAAGTAAAAAAATTACACGCTTACTCGTCCTCCTCATCCTCGTCCTCGTCCTCGTCGTCGTCCTCTGTGGCCTTGAACTTCGACCAGTCCACTGACTTGAACTGCTTGCCCTGGTTAGCGCTATCCCAAATATTCTGTGACACATTTCCGAAGATAGCTTCGATGGCTACACAACCTACGACAATGTAAGTAATGTAAGAAATGGTCGATTTCCTCCACACATATTTATCCAACATGTTAGGAAGAGGGCCGCCCGTCGACATACTCCTCCTCTGCACGGCAGGCCGTGCTACCCTTGAAACCGCTCTAGTGGCCTGCATACTCTTTACTGTGAACAGGGTTACGGTAAGGATGCGTAGGGAGAGAAAAAAGGTTAGACACGGCAACATGACAAACGCGCTCTTGCCAGCACAATATAAAATATACCCTCGGTGTGCAGAAAGCGTTTCTCGGCAGCACACTGAAAGGCTTGCATTAGAAAACGCATGCATTAGTAACAAGTTCTGGGTGTTGGGTGTTGATAGGATGCAAGACCATATATGTAGAGCCATATATATTACCGCCAGTGCTTAGCCGTCTGTATTCAAGCTTTTCTCACGTCGTGAGAATGTACATACAGTAACCATTGGCTGGCTAGGCGACGATCACTCATCTCACCACAATGACTATAACATTACAAGCAACCTTTGTACTCACCAAACGCTTTGATGCTTAGAAACTTTTCTTTGCTGAACTCTTGTGGGACCGAGGTGGGCTCCCATCGAGATCGCCCTCGCATTCTGCCATTATTGCTGTCAATCACGTCCTGTTCGGGGGTTATTGCATCACAAACAAAGCAAGCGTGTATAATCTCGATATATCGATTCGATTATATATATATAATCGATAGAATCAATACAGTGCACGAAAATGCTGCTGCTCTTTGAGACATCTGCAGGATATGCTCTCTTTAAGGTGAACAAGCCCAACAAGCTAGCCGATCCTGATAAGATCTGGGAAGATTTCAAGACTCCTGAAGGTGCATCATCCGTGCTTAAGTTGAAGCATTTCACCCCTTTTGCCAATACTACTGAGGCAGTTGTTGCCGCCACCAGTGTAGTAGACAACACCTTGGATAAATCCCTGAAAAAGTTTTTACAAAAGAACATTGTCAAGAAGGAGATACAAGACGAGTTGGCCGTAGCGGACGCAAAGCTAGGCAACTTGGTCAAGGAGTCGCTCAGCATCCAATGCGTGAGCAACGATACGGTCAACGAGCTAATGCGCGGGGTGCGCAGCCAGCTGGATTCCCTGCTGGAGGGAGCTGGAGATGAAGCGCTCAAAGCAATGCAACTGGGTCTCTCCCACTCCCTGTCGCGCTACAAGCTGAAGTTCTCTGCTGACAAGGTCGACATCATGATCGTTCAGGCCATCGGCCTATTGGACGACCTGGATAAGGAAATCAATATGTACGCAATGCGAGTGCGCGAGTGGTATGGCTGGCACTTCCCCGAGATGGCCAAGGTTGTCAACGACAATCTCTTCTTCGCCAAGTGCGTCAAAAAGATGGGCATGCGCACGAACTGCAAGAACTGCGACTTCTCAGACATACTGGGTGATGACACGATGGAAGAGACGCTGAAGAAGGCAGCCGAGACGTCTATGGGCACAGAGATCTCCGACGCAGATTTGGTGAACATCCTCTCCCTGTGTGACCAGGTGGTCAGCTTGACTGAGTATAGAGTGCAATTGTTCGAGTATCTAAAGAACCGCATGGCCGCGATCGCACCCAACCTCACTGTGATGCTTGGCGAGTTGGTGGGAGCTCGCCTAGTGGCCCACGCAGGGTCGCTGCTCAACCTCGCCAAACACCCTGCATCAACGATACAAATCCTCGGAGCAGAGAAGGCTCTTTTCCGAGCGTTGAAGACCAAGCATGACACACCCAAGTATGGCTTGATCTACCATGCTTCTTTAATCGGACAAGTGCAGCCCAAGAACAAAGGTAAGATATCGCGGGTGTTGGCTGCAAAGACTGCTTTGGCGATACGTGTGGATGCTCTTGGCGAACACACTGGTCCTAGTATCGCATTGGACAACCGCGTAAAGGTCGAGAATCGCATCAGACAGCTAGAGGGCGGCCAGAAATCCCTCGTCGCCAGTGCAAGCAAGGCAGTGAAGTATGACGCTGCTGCTGCCAAGGCCGTGGCTCCTCCTAAATTCAACGTGCAAGATGACATGCAGGTGGATGAGGCCAAGAGCGAGAAGAAGGAGAAGAAGGAGAAGAAGGAGAAGAAGGAGAAGAAGGAGAAGAAGGAGAAGAAGCACAAGCGGGACTCGGACGACTCTGACGAGGCCCCGAAAAAGAAGAAATCCAAGAAAGAATAAGCTCATAACTTAGTGTTTCTCCAGTATTTATTTTATGTGAGCCTAAGGGGAGAGCCTCATCATTAATGAACATATATTTTGCAAACCTCAAATCATCTATTTCCTCCCATAACGTGCTCAAGCTTTTTTCGCAAGGAGGTGTGACCGTCCACAGAATCCAGACTGATTGCCCAAAAAGTACAGAATATCCTCCAAGAAGCAGGATCGGTTTCACAGAACTACAAGCTGCACTACACTATTCAGTCCCTGAATAAGGAATAGATAGATAGCTAGATCATGATGTTCGATCCTAACACAGCCAAGTCGGAGAAGGCCCTCAAGGCGAGGAAGAAGAAGGCCACAATAGACATCAAGAATTGGGCCATGCTGCTCGTGCCTGAGCCGCTACGTGAAGGTATGTGCTCGCATATGAATATGCTTGGTGTGTTTCTGTTTGCTGCCCAGATGGAGGTGTTCGCGTGGCTTCGCTGCATGCAGCACAGCTTCTTGTGCTGTCATGCTGCGTGGAAGCTTCACATTCGCCACAGGCAGAGCAGCAGTGTTGCTTCCCAGCCACTACAATACTAACCATTCCGCCTTATCTCTCTCGATTATCCTCTCTATATCTTCTTTTCCTTCCACCCTCCCACCTCTCATCTTGTCCAGGCTTGCTTCTGGACGTCAAGGAAGTGGCCTGCGGTGACCCCAACTGCTCGCCCATCGACACAGTCTTCACCCTCGTGTGGTCCGAAGGCGGCCGCGGAGTGTTCGCGCTGCCCTTCTCCACTGAGGAGCTGGGCCAAGAGGATATCAACGAAATGTTTCCGGACAAGGAGACGCTCACGGATTGGGCAGCCGGCAAGAAGGCCGCCTGGCCCAGGCGTCCCGCGTTGAGGTTTGACGTGGGCGCGCGTGTGGAGTGCAGGGTAGGCCCGCACCCGGTGAAAGGCTGGGCACAAGGCCGTGTCATAAAGTTGCACTACTCTGAACCTTCTTGGCCGCCGAACATGGTAGCGCCGTATCAAGTCGCGCTGCATGATGGTCGCCTTATATTCGCACCTCAGGACATAGATCAGGTCATCCGACTTCGCCCTCCGGCTGCGCCAGATGCGCCATCATCTCCGGAATATCAAATTCCTGACGGCGACGAGGACATGGAGGAGGGCGAGTATGAGGACTACGACGAGGAGCAGGAGGGGGAGCCGTAGGAGAACCTGCTGTTTTTCCTGTCTGTCCGTGGGAATAGGTATGCCGACCAGTATAGTAGAACTGTTCTCTCTAGTGCTGTTCTTGCGTTTTTTTTTCGTAGTTAAATAATATCCATGAGTAATAATAAATGATAATTCCGAAACTGAGTCCGAAACTTCTCCCTCGCACAATTTCGGACAAACGAAAGACACGTTTGAGATTTTGGCCAGAATCCTTCGCGGATTGTGCCTCTTTCCTCAAGCCCCTCGACTCAAGAATGTGCCAGGCATGTACAATTTCGGTATTATTAACACGTTTGTATCTCTTCAGCTTCATGCTGGGCTACATGGTGTTCATCTTCAAGCAAGAAGGAGAAGTATCCGGAGCTGGGCTCAGAGGGTCTGATCTCCACCCTCAAAACTTACCTCACCACATAAAGCATGGGAGACTCCTGAGAAACCTACAAGACGTGGCTTTGTCGTACGGCTGGGAGAGTCCTCAGCAAGTGGAGGAAGCCTTCCGCTGCGACTGGCACACGCTTGCCTTCAACATGACAGGACACACGCATAGCACGGGACACACTAAGGCCAAAGCCCTACAGAAGGCACCTATCCCAAGCTACTGGATCAACTTGCCTACAAGCGTGGATCGACGGAAATTCATGACTGCACAGCTGGACATGTACGGCGTCCAGCTGGGGCTGGCAGCACACACCCGCGTGGAGGCTATCTCGCCCAAGTCACGAGGATACCGCGTCGCCAAGCTGGAAATGCCCTGCAAGAGGAACACGGAAACGGACATTGCGGTCATCTTGTCGCATCTAACGGCCATTTACCGTGCAGTTAAGGACACCTCCACAGCCGCCGCCCAAAGCCCTTATGCCGTGATTCTCGAGGATGACGCTGCCTTTCACGTCAAAATTGACCTCCGCAGAGTGGTGGAGAATGCTCCTACAGACTTTGGCGTGCTGCAGCTCACCACGACGAACACAGAGGCTCTGTCTCTCTTGTGGAACAGCTTTTCAGATTCGCACAACTCAGTCTTTTGGACTCGCAACGCGTGGGACACGACTACGGCCAACGGCAAGTACACGCTGTATTGGGGAGCACTGGGCTATATAGTGAACAAGAAGGTAGTGAGAGATTTCATTGAGGATGTGGTAGAGGAGGACGAGGCGGGCAATTTGAGCTTTAAGATCATCAACAGCTTCAACCGGAACAAGTGTCGCCGTACAAAAGAGCATCCGTGCATATTAGCCAACTGCCTGTTTTCTGATTCATACATATACTCTGGTGCAGGGCCGACCTATGTCGCTCGATTCCCTATTTTGACTAGCGGAAGCATGGGTCTCAACTCCACTGCACATCAGACGCACGTGCCCGCACACATCGAAGCCTTCAAGAAAATCCAGCTGCTGCTGGACCAGATGCGCACACAGCCCCGGTACAAGCACTGCAAGCACAGGATGCAGCAGCACGCGAGAAGTCCTGCCGCGGAAGAAAGACAGACTCATAGATAAATTTGTATTTCTGCTAAAAATTATTTACATTGTATATACTAGTATTCCTTTGTTTTCTTCTCTCAAGTATCTAAGCATAAACGCTATCGCTCCGTGGGGACTTCACCCTTCTCCCCCCTTCTCCCCAATATCATGGTGCAGCTGTTATGCTCTTGCTTAGGAAGGAGCTTCACCGTCCACAGCGTCAATATAAACCGTAGAAATGATCATGAAGCAAAATGCGCCTGTGCCGAAGGCGAGTATGGCTCCGCGGAATGGCTCCAGCCAGCCGAACAGCGGCTCCACCAGCTCCACATCTTCTTCCTGTTGCGCTGCTCCTGCCCCCGCAAGGGCAGGAGGAACAGTTCCCTCTGACTGCGGCAGTGCATCTTCAGCAGCAGAAATGCTCTGATATTTGTAGCTTGGAGACAAACCCCCTTTGGCTGCTAGCCGTCGCAGGGCAGCCTCTGCATCGACGGTGTGGGCAGGCCGCGTGCCTATACCCCACTCACTGCCGTAGTTGGTTCTGTGCGCCACCAAGGCCATTACAAGCGGCAAAATGAACGCGATCAGCCCATTCACCAGCAGGCCTGTCCAGTTCAGCACAGTGATGAGAGCTTTCCCTTGGTACATCAACCATGACACGAGATAAGGGAACAAGGTCCCATAGAACTTGGCCCACGTCGGGTTCATTAGCCCAGAGTTGTCCAGCTGCTTTCGCACGATGACGCAAAAGACAGGCACGCCACTGCCGATGATGGCCACGCCGAAGGAGGCTGCGGCAATGCGTGTCAAGCTGCTAGCTTTGTTTGACGAGAGCACGACTAGCACGTCGTCTCCTGGGTCATCAAATGAAGCTGCAGCACAAATACTGAAGACGATGTATACAGACGTGGCAATAATACTGGACAGCCAGATGATCTTGTTCACAGACACATCATGTTTCTTCTCATTCAGCCAGGACGGGATGGTGATCGGATACGCGTAGTTGAACAGCACCACCCCGGCGAGCTGTTTCCAATCAAGACCCCAGAGCGGCACCCGGTCCAGGTACGGGAAACCGATTTCTTGAAACTCACGCATGAACTGCAAGACGAGTATGAAGAAGAAGACGAAAGAGATCACTTGGACGATCATCGTCTCCTTGAGGTCGTTCCTGCCCAGCGGGTAAAAAACGAGGAAGCAGCACAGATAGCCCAGGGAGATGAGGTTGCCTTCATGCACGTTATGGAATGGCGTACATTTAGACGTCTTGGACTCGTGCTGCCCGCCTCCGATGCAGCGGGTGGAGTCCCATTCCACCATACTCATGCCATCCCAGCCCACTTGCAGACCCCAGGTCTTGCCAAGGACGTAGGAGGCGAGAAAGCTGTCTAGCCCTTGCGCCGTCTCCACCAATCCCGCACACGCGTTGACAATGCATGACAGAATGACCAGCATTTCCACGAATAAATACCACTTCTGCCCAACCACGCTAGCGAATGTGGCAGAGAAGTCTACATTCTGATCGAAATTCCTGTTTCCGGGCATTTTCTGGATGGTCTCACTCAGAAAGGTACCGCAGAGGGAAGACAGTACCCACACCAGGAGAATGCACACAACCGTAGGAATGATTCCAGCAGTGACAAAGACGGCAGGCAGTCCCATCATGGCAGGCCCACTGATGTTATTCGCGACGAGAGCCAGAGAGCCGAAGAAGTCGATGGTCTTGGGGGGCTGGTGCATATACCCCTTGGCTCCTTCTTCGCCGTATCTTGCGATCGGAGTCGTCTCAGAGGCATTTGCCATATTCTATAGTGCTGCAGCGTCCAGGTACTAGGCGAACATGCAAACGCGTGAACTCAGAGAGAGCTTTGCTTCAAAAATGATTGTGTTTTTGAGAGGGTCCACATGCTCGAGCTCCTTTGCTTAGAGCAGCTTTCTGAGTTCTAAGAAGAATCTGACGAAAAGCTCTTAAAATCTTGCTATATATTGCATTAAATCAAATTTGCTTTTCATTTGAAGTCATCCTTTTGTGTGTGAGGTGAATAGCAAAGGAGGCAGTTATGGACGCTGTCAAGGAGCTCTTTGGTATCGGTGGCAAGCCCAAACCCAAGCAAGAGGATGTCATCGAGATCAACACCGACTTGTCTATCAAAGCGCTTCTTCCACAAGAGTTCGGCTTGACGGATCTTGACTTATTGGAGACCGTAGGCACAGGCACGTTCGGCCGCATCCGTCTTGTCAAGTACATGGCCGAGAAGCAATACTTTGCGCTCAAGATGATGAAAAAAGCCCGTATCGTGCGCCTCAAGCAACTCATGCACATCAAGAGCGAGCTCAAGATCTTGGCCACAGTGCGCTGCGATTTCATCCCCGAGCTGCACGCCTTCTTTCAGGACGATAACTCCATCTACATGATGATGACCTATGTTCCTGGCGGAGAGCTCTTCTCGCACCTGCGCAGGCAAGAGTACTTCGAAGTGGCGCAGTACCAGTTTTACGCAGTGGAGCTTGCTGTTGTGCTGCATACGCTCCACGAGTTGAACATTGCTTACAGAGATGTCAAGCCGGAGAACGTTCTCCTGACCAAGGAGGGCCACATCCGTCTGGTTGACTTCGGCCTCGCCAAGTTCCTAGACGAGGACAAGACTTTCACGCTGTGTGGCACGCCGGAGTATCTGGCGCCGGAGGCGATCAAGGGAGAGGGGCATGGAACGGGTGTGGACTGGTGGGCTCTGGGGGTGCTAATATTCGAAATGGCGTTTGGCTATCCACCATTCTATGGAAACAACCCATTCACCGTCTACAGCAAGATCTTGAGCGGCAATCTGCAATTCCCTTCTGCTACCAAATGCCCTCAAAACACCAAGTCTATCGTTAAAGGGTTATGCACAATCTCCCGCTCTTCACGCCTCGGCTGTGGCAGGGGAGGCTTCAGCGGTGTTTGCAGTCACAAATTCTTCAGCGGCGTGGAGTGGCGCTCCGCTGCCCGCCAACTCATCATGCCGCCCATCGTGCCACTAGTGATGACTGAAGGGGATAGCAGCAACTACGACTACTACGGAGATGAGGTACCGGATGAAGCGTCTAACTTGACTGTCGATGAGCGCCAGTTGTTCCGTGAGTTCGAGTTGCTGCTGGAGCGTACACCTTTGTAGGTAGAGGAGGAGAGAGAAGAGTGGAGGGTAGGAGGATATTTGTCTTTGTCAATGTCTTGTATCATTAATGTTCAATATGCACAATTAGAAGACTTATCAATGGAATCTCCTATTCTCGAGACCCTTCCCTTTCCTTCCCTTCCCTTCCCCTCCCTTCTCAGGTCTTTGTCTTCGCGGTACCGGCCTTTGCGTACAAGCTGGTCACGATAGGATTTATCTCATCAATGCTGCCGTGGTCGTTGGCATGCTTCTCTCTTCGCACCTGGAACTTGTACTTGTTGTCATTGAAGTGCATAAGGTGGCATCTTTTTAACATGGGCTTGTACTCAAAGCCGTTGATCATATCAAACGACACCTTGCATCGGCACCGTATCGGGACGTAATCTCTTCCGCCATTGCGCATGCCATCACAGGACCAATGGTTGTAATGAAAAGGACACACACTGCCGAAATCAGCGCTTTTGGGGAAGTTGTCGTATCCCGAGGCGCTGCTCCAGCACCCGATCAGACTGGCCATGTCACGCTTGGCATACGCATTGATCATACATTGCTCCGTGTTCTCTGTGAAATCTTTTTCCCACAGCTCCTCTTTGGTACCATTGAAGCCCGGATACTTGGGCGCCATGCCTGAGTATGGAATGCGCACGAAACGCATCTCTTCCACGCCCTGTGCCGAGAAGCCTTGCATGATTTTCTGCTGGTAATTCCTCTGAGAATCCAGCCCATTCTGCACCGCTTGTGGACAGTAAAGCAGCTCATCGGCATCCACGTACAGAATCATGTCCAGATGCGCATACTCGATGCGAGCGTAGTCATAGGTCTTGCTCTTGTCCTGATCCTGGTCCGCCGTGTCTGCCTTCTTGCCCTTGTACCCCCAATTCTTCTCCATCTGATAGAACACCTTTCGGTCCACACCCTGCGCCTTTGCATACTCATCGTTGTACTTGTTGGGATTCACCAGTTGGAACACTGTAAATGGGTGATACTCCACCCCTTCCAGCCCAGCCAGATCCGCCATGAACTCCCTGTGCAGCCCGAAACGGTCGTACACGATAACTCTCCAGCCCAGAGCCAAGTAATACCGCACGAACGCGTATAGCATAGGACCCGTTTGGTTATTGCGAAATGTTTGTACCGTGCAGACGGCATGCGGGCGCGGATCCAGCGCTTCCGCTAAGCGCACATCCTGCAAGCGTGGCGCTGCAGGCAAGGTAGTGAAGTCTGCTCTGAGCTCCCGTGGCGCCACTTCCACTGCGGACGCGTCGACTGCCTTGGACAGTATTGTCGGGTCGCCTGCCGAGGCACTATTCTGCAACACTTGTTGTAAGTCCAGATCTTTGCCCACCAGCTGGAAGTCGCTGGGGCGCAAGTACAGCTCGGCCTTGACCGCGTAGTCTGCCAGCGAGCGACAGAAGAACCCTGGCTCCATTATCTTGCGGAAGCCGTACTCGCCCACCTCCACATCTAGAGGGATTGGGCAGTAGACGGCGACCCCGAGCGTCTTCGGGTCATCCACAAACTCGCTGCCGTAGCCCTTGTTGGTCATGTAGTAGCAGTGTGCCTTGAGCGCTTCCACCTTGTCGAAGCCGTGCCAAGAGGTTTTGCCCTTTCCCGCTGGCTTCTTCTCCTGCTCCCGCTCCTTGTCCTCCTTCACTTCCCTCTTCCCCCCCGGGCCGTGAGT